>ENA-OQAN01000219-OQAN01000219.1-human-gut-metagenome-genome-assembly--contig:-NODE-219-length-32040-cov-5.032150_pt1 | contig 32040 bp, 31 predicted proteins | sample MGYA00242735_ERZ504527 | MGnify/ENA primary metagenome ERZ504527 (study PRJEB26092, sample SAMD00036230) | human gut metagenome | host: Homo sapiens | study: EMG produced TPA metagenomics assembly of... | reverse complement strand
AAACCGATTGAAGTAGCAACTTGTAGATCTTCTTTTTGAAGAATTTGTGCATCAATATTCATTTTGAATCTTTCATATCCAATGTTCCATTGATTTGGGCGCTTTTAGATTTAATGTATTACCTAATGCATCAAAGAATGTAAGGATGTCATCATTGTTTTTTGAGTTTGAACATCCTGCAAGGCTAAGCGATAAAAAACAAGTTATAATTAGGGTTAAAAATTTTTTCATTCGGAACTCCTTTAAACGTTTATATTGTATGCATAATTAAAGGGGATGTCAAAATGGACAAATGAAAAAGCACCTACTTTGTGCAGGTGCTTAAAAAGGATAGGCAATATTTATAACTCATTTTTTAAATTTTGTCAAGTTTTTATTGACATTTGGTGGTTTTACTAGTAGTATAATAAATTGCATAATAGTGTGTGTTTTCAGATGAAAACCACCTAGTATAGTACAAATTCGAACGAAAGGATGGCATGCATGGACAACAACAAAGCATATCGTATTGTCTCGTGTGGAAAAAAATCTTCCCGCCGAGATTACTCAAAGGTTAGTGGTAAATTAGAGTTACCTAATCTTGTCGAAATCCAGACAGATTCATTTAAATGGTTTACGCAACAAGGTATCCAAGAAGTATTTGAAGAAATCTATCCAATTGAAAACTATGGAAAAAACATTCGCTTAAATTTCCTTCGTTATCATTTTGAAGAACCAAAATATAACGCAGAAGAATCTATGTATAGAGAATGCAACTTTGCAGCACCTCTATATGCAGATATGGAATTGGAAGTTACAGACTCAGAAACTGGGGAAGTTGTAACTAAGAGTGAAGAAGTATATTTAGGGGATTTCCCTTTAATGACAGAAACTGGTACATTCATCATCAATGGTGCAGAACGTGTAATCGTTAGTCAGATCGTACGTTCTCCAGGAGCATATTTTGCGGACAGTTATGATGAAAAAACTGGTAAACAAAACTATAGCTGTGAATTAATTCCAAGTCGTGGTACTTGGTTAGAGTTCATGACTGAACAAAAGAAAACTACAAACGGACGTTTAATTAATGTTTCTATTGACCGTCGCCGTAAAGTATTATTCAGTATTTTATTCAAGGCGATTGGTATGTCTTTGAATATCGGAGTGAACGAAGATACTCACGATACATCAATGATGGAAACATTCCTTCATGCAATGGGACGTAACTGGTCTGATGTAGCTACAGATGCAGAAGATCGCGAATACATGAATATGTATTTGTTGTTGTATACTGCTTTCTTCGGTAAATATGAAGAAATCGAAAACACTTTATTGAACGATAAAGTAAAAACAACTCAGGAAGCTTTACTTTCTTTCTATGAAAATCAAAGAAGTGATGAAATCCCTACATTAGATGGATCAATCACTTTGATGCAAGCAAAATTCTTTGATCACCGTCGTTATGACTTGACAAAAGCTGGTCGTTATAAATTACGTAAGAAATTAAATGCGATCGACCGTATGGCAGGTATGACACTTGCTCATGATATTGTTGATGTAAATGGCAACGTATTCATGGAAAAAGGTACTATGGTTCACCGTGATGAAAGAAATGCATTACGTGAAGAATTGGCTAAGGGTACTTATTGTGTCGCTTATCCATTCCGCTCAGAATTCCATGAAGAAGATATCGTTTCAATTCCAACAAGCTGGACTACAGGATTAATTGGTCGTGTATTAGCTAGTGATGTTGAAACAGAAGATGCTTATTTAGATGCTGGTACAGTATTAACTGAACAAGATGTTTTAGCAATCCAAAAGGTTGTTGAAAATGTTGATATTTTTGCAGGATTGTTTGCACAACCAGTTAAGTTAACAGCCGAAAATATGGATTCTGTATTTAACTATGGTCAACGTTTATATGCTCTTGGACGTTTAACAAATGCTCAAGGTGAAGATATTGTTGATGCAGATATGGAATTAGTTGCGAACCGTTATATGGTTGGTGTAAGTCCAGATGCCATCGATAGTGATGTTGAAACACAAGTTAAACAACGTGCTTTAAGTGAAGATATCACAGCATGGTTGATTGGTGCATGTGTTCAAGAATTATATATTATTGACGATAATGGGGATGAAGTCCGTGTTGCTGGAAATGACCCATTCGCAAATAAACACACAATTACAGTTTCAGATATGTATGCATTCTTCTCATATAGCTTAAACGTTATGGAAGGTGTAGGAACAACAGATGATATCGATATGTTAGGTAACCGTCGTATTCGTTCTGTTGGTGAATTGATTCAGAACCAGTTCCGTATTGGTTTATCTCGTATGGAACGTGTCGTTAAAGAACGTATGTCAATTCAAGAAATGGATAGCTTAACTCCTAGAAAATTGACAAACATTCGTCCTTTGACAGCTGCAATTAAAGAATTCTTCTCTAGTTCACAGTTATCACAGTTCATGGATCAACAAAACCCTCTAGCTGAATTGACAAATAAACGTCGTATCTCAGCCTTAGGTCCAGGTGGTATCAGTCGTGATCGTGCAAGTTTCGAAGTGCGTGACGTTCACAACTCTCACTATGGTCGTATTTGTCCAATCGAAACGCCAGAAGGCCAAACATCGGTTTGATCAATAACTTAACTACATATGCTCGTATCAATGAATATGGATTTATTCAAACGCCTTACCGTAAGGTAAATGCGGATGGTACTGTTAGCGAAGATACAGTTTACTTAAGTGCTGATGAAGAAGCAGATTATGTAATCGCTCAGGCCAATGAGGTTCGTGATGGTCATTTAGTAAATGAACGTGTCGTAGCTCGTAAGGCTGGTGAAACTATCATCGCGGATCGTAACGAAGTAGAACTTGCCGATGTCAGTCCAAAACAGATCGTATCTGTAGCGACTGCCTGTGTCCCATTCTTGGAAAACGATGATGCGTCTCGTGCCTTAATGGGTGCCAACATGCAGCGTCAGGCCGTTCCATTATTAGTTCCTCATTCACCTTATGTAGGTACTGGTATTGAATATAAAATTGCTAAGGACTCAGGTGTTGGTATTGTCGCAAAACAAGATGGTGTAGTTGAATATGTAGATGGTTTGCGTATTGTAGTTAAAGATAATGAAGGTGAAAACCACACTTATCAGTTACGTAAGTTTGCTCGTTCAAACGCAAGCACTTGTATCAACCAACGTCCAATTGTAGAAGTTGGTGAAAAGGTTGAAAAAGGCGATATCTTAGCTGATGGTCCAAGTATGCAAAATGGAGAATTGGCTTTAGGTCAAAATGTTGTTATTGCATATACAACATGGCATGGATATAACTACGAGGATGCCATCATCATGTCAGAACGTATGGTTAGTGATGATGTATATACTTCAATCCACGTAGAAGAATATGATATTGACTGTCGTGAAACTAAGTTAGGTCCAGAAGAAATCACTCGTGATATTCCTAACGTTGGTGAAGCAGCCGTTCGTAAGTTAGATTCAAATGGTATCATCATGGTTGGTGCCGAAGTTAAAGAAGGAGATATCTTAGTTGGTAAGGTTACTCCAAAAGGACAAAGTGAAGTTAGTCTGAAGAAAAATTATTATTAGCAATCTTTGGTGAAAAATCACGTGAAGTTCGTGACAATTCATTGAAAGTACCTCATGGTGGTGCTGGTATTGTTCATTCTATTCGTGTATTCAAACGTGGAGATGGATCGGATCTTCCTCCTGGAGTAAATATGCGTGTTAAAGTATATATCGTTCAGAAACGTAAGATTTCTGAAGGTGATAAGATGTCTGGTCGTCACGGTAACAAAGGTGTCATCTCTAAGATTTTACCTATCGAAGATATGCCATTTATGGCTGATGGACATCCAGTTGATATCTTGTTGAACCCATTCGGTGTACCTTCACGTATGAACATCGGACAGATCTTAGAAATCCACTTAGGTTACGCTGCTCGTAAATTAGGTGTTAAATTCTCTACTTCAGTATTTGATGGTTTATCAAATGAAGACTTACAAGATGTAATGCGCGAAGCAGCATGACTGTCGATGGAAAACAGGTATTATATGATGGACAAACTGGACAACCATTCGATGAACGTATTAGTGTCGGTGTAATGTACATGATCAAGTTGGCCCACATGGTTGACGATAAACTACACGCTCGTGCTACAGGTCCATATTCTTTAGTTACTCAGCAGCCATTGGGTGGTAAAGCTCAAAATGGTGGTCAGAGATTTGGAGAAATGGAAGTTTGGGCATTGGAAGCATATGGTGCTGCTCACACATTACAAGAAATCTTGACAATCAAATCAGATGATATTCAAGGTCGTATCAAGACTTATGAAGCCATCATTAAAGGTAAAGATATTCCAGAACCAGGTGTTCCAGAATCATTCCGTGTATTGATGCACGAATTACAAGGTTTAGCAATCGATATTCGTTTGTTAGATGAAAACAATAACGAGGTTGACATCACATTAGATGATGATGACCAGGACGTTCATCCAGCTCAACCTTTACCAGAACAAACACAAAAGGAAGAGCTAGTAGACGATATTGAAGAAGAAAATAACGAAGAAGAGGAGGCGTAGTATAAAATATGAGTATTAACAATTTTGCCTCGATTCAGGTTCGCTTAGCGAGTCCAGAAACGATTTTAAAATGGAGTCATGGTGAAGTAACAAAGCCTGAGACAATTAACTATCGTTCACAAAAAGCAGAACGTGATGGTTTATTCTGCGAACGCATTTTCGGTCCAACTAAGGACTGGGAATGTGCTTGTGGTAAATATAAAAAAGTACGTTTTAAAGGTGTTGTATGTGACCGTTGTGGTGTAGAAATCACAAAAGCAAGCGTAAGACGTGAGCGTATGGGTCACATCCACTTAGCTGCACCAGTAGCTCATATTTGGTACTTACGTGGTATTCCTAGCCGTATGGCATTGTTGTTGGATGTAACACCAAAACAATTGGAAGAAGTTGTATATTTCGTAAGCTATATTGTTACGGATCCAAAAGAATCTGGTTTAGCTTATAAACAAATTCTTTCTGAACGTGAATTCCGTGAAAACCAAGCTATTTATGGTTCAACAGGATTTACAGCTCAAACAGGTGCTGAAGCCGTACTACGTTTATTACAAGATGTTGATTTAGAATCTGAATATCAAGAAGTACAGGATGCACTTGAAAAAGCACAAGGTGAAAAACGTAAGAAATTAGTCAAACGTTTGGATACAATCAATGCATTCCGTAATAGTGAAAACTTACCAGAATGGATGATTCTGACTAACATTCCGGTAATACCACCTGATTTACGTCCAATGCTTCAATTGGATGGTGGTCGTTTTGCGACAAGTGACTTAAACGACTTATATCGTCGTGTTATCACTCGTAACAATCGTTTACGTAAATTGTTAGATTTGGGTACTCCAAATATTATCGTTCAAAACGAAAAGCGTATGTTACAGGAATCTGTAGATGCTTTAATTGACAATGGTCGTCGTTCAAAACCAATTACAGGTGCTGGTGGACGTGCATTAAAATCATTGTCTCATTCATTAAAAGGTAAACAAGGTCGTTTCCGTCAGAACTTATTAGGTAAGCGTGTTGACTTCTCTGGTCGTTCTGTAATTGCCGTTGGACCAGATTTGAAAATGTACCAATGTGGTATTCCACGTGAAATGGCAGTTAACTTGTTTAAACCATTTATCATTAATGAAATCGTAAACCAAGGATTAGCACAAAATCCTAAAAATGCAGAAAAATTAATCGAACGTCGTGATCCTCGTATCTGGGATGTTGTTGAAACAGTAATCGACGGATATCCTGTATTAATGAACCGTGCACCTACATTACACCGTTTGGGTATTCAGGCCTTCTTGCCTAAATTAGTAGAAGGACGTGCAATGCGTCTTCACCCATTAGTATGTACTGCGTTCAACGCCGATTTCGATGGTGACCAGATGGCCATCCACGTTCCATTAGGAGAAGAAGCTCGTGCTGAAGCATTAGTTATGATGCTTGGTTCTCACAATATCTTAGGTCCTAAAGATGGTAAACCTATCGTTACGCCAGGACAGGATATGGTTATGGGTAACTTCTATTTAACAATGGAAGAAACAAAAGAAGAATTTTTTGCAGAAGCTAAACACTACGAAGAAGTTGGCTGCCCATTAGAAGCAGCTCACTGGCACCGTTTTGGTGAAAGTGAAGGTCATGTATATACAGATGAAGATGAAGTTATGATGGCATACCAGTCGAAACAAGTTCACCTTCACACTCGTATCGCATTGCCTGTATGCAATATGCATAAAACATCGTTTGATGAAAAACATAAAAATGATTATTTAATTACAACAGTTGGTAAGATTGTGTTCAACTCAATGTTCCCTGAAGATTTCCCATATATTAATGAGGTATCAAAAGAAAACTTTATTAGCACTCCTGATAAATACTTTATTACTCCAGGACAAAACATTAAAGAATACATCGAAGCTATGCCTTTAGTTGATGCGGTTAAGAAAAAAGATTTAGGTAAAGTTATTGCCGAAGTTTTCAAACGTTATGATGCAGATCAAACTGCTGAAATTCTTGACCAAATCAAATCTTTAGGATTTGAATATTCAACAGTAGCTGGTATTACAGTTGCCTTGTCAGATATCGAAGTGGCTCCTCACAAAGATGAATATATCGATGAGGGTCGTGTTAAAGCCGATCAGTTGAAACACTTACAACGTAAAGGTATGTTGACAATGGAAGAATGGGAACGTCACTTATCTAAGATGTGGGATGATCAAAAAGACAAGATCGTAACATCATTGATGAAAAACTTGCCTCGTAAAAACCCAATCAACATGATGGCGACTTCTGGTGCTCGTGGTAACGCGTCAAACTTTACTCAGTTAGCTGGTATGCGTGGTTTAATGGCAAAACCTGGTCACGCTAAAGCTGGTGCTGGTGAATATGTACCAACCATCATAGAAGTTCCTATCTATTCTTGTTCCGTGAAGGATTGAACGTAAGTGAGTTCTTTATCTCGACTCACGGTGTGCGTAAAGGTCTTACAGATACTGCCTTAAAGACAGCCGAATCTGGTTACTTAACTCGTCGTTTGGTTGATGTTGCCCAAGATGTAATTATCAAAGAAGACGATTGTGGTACAGATAAAGGTTACTGGATCGAAACATTAATGGATCGTAAAACAAACTCTGTTATCGAACCATTACAAGATCGTTTAGTTGGTCGTTATTCTAAACAAGATGTAACAGATCCAAAGACAGGTGAATTAATTATTGCGAGTGATGAATTTATCACTGATGAACTTGCTAAGAAAATTGTAGATGCTGGTGTTACAGGTATGTATATCCGTTCTGTATTTACTTGTAAGTCTCGTTTAGGTATTTGTCGTAAATGTTATGGACGTAACATGGCTACTGGTAAAGACGTTGAAGTTGGTGAAGCTATTGGTATCATGGCGGCTCAATCAATTGGTGAACCAGGTACACAGTTAACAATGCGTACATTCCATACAGGTGGTGTTGCCGGTGCCGGTGCAGAAGATATCACTCAAGGTTTGCCTCGTGTTGAAGAATTGTTCGAAGCTCGTTGTCCAAAAGGTGTTGCGGTAATTGCTCAAATTTCAGGTGAAATTACTTCAATCGAACGTATTGAAGGAACAATGCGCCAAGAAGTTATTATCACAAACGAACACGAAAGTGTTTCTCATAAAATTAACGCGAACCAGTCTATGCGTCCATGGGTTCAAGTTGGTGCAAAGATTGAAGCCGGTGTTGCGTTGACTGAAGGTCCATTAGATCCAAAAGAATTATTACGTGTTGCTGGTGTACGTGAAGTTCAAGATTATATCTTGAAGGAAGTTAAGAAAGTATACCAAAGCCAAGGTATCGAAATTAGCGATAAGCACTTGGAAGTAATGATCAAACAGATGATGAAGAAAGTAATCGTTGTCGATAGTGGAGATACTGATTTAAATGTTGGTGTTCAATTATCATTGAATAACATCACAAAAATCAATCGTAACGCATTGTTAAGCGGTAAAACTCCTGCTACATTCAAACCTGTATTATTAGGTATTTCTAAGTCTTCTGTTGAAACAGATTCTTTCTTATCAGCCGCTTCATTCCAGGAAACTACAAAGGTTCTTACAGATGCGACTATTAAGGGTAAAGTTGACCACTTAATCGGTTTGAAAGAAAATGTTATTATTGGTAAGCTGATTCCTGCAGGTACTGGATGCCAGGGAGATCGTCCACAAAATCTAATTGTTGCAGAAAAGGCAAAAGAACTTCGTGACAAACGTATTGCACGTATGAAAGAAGTTCATGATGAAGAGTTCGACAAACTAGTATCTGGCTCTGATGATAGAGATATGATGGATAGTGTAGAAGCTTCAGTAGAAGAATCAATTCTACAAGATGCAGAAACTGCAGACAATAATTCAATGGATATCCAATCTGAAGAATAAGAATATAAGGAGTAGGTAGATACCTATTCCTTTTCTTTAGGAGTAAAAATGGAAAAATATTTTGATTTAGGTAGAGCGTATTACACATATTTAAAAAGCAGCACAAAGAAAGATCAATGTACTGTTAGTGTAATATGTGATGATATTGATATTAAACATAACATAATGGATGGCCTATTGTTTGCAGGTGCTATATATATGATGGATACCAAGAAAATACAGATGGATCTATCACTGTTTGTGACGGAAACATTTCAGTTTATGGATGTGAATTGTCAGATTTAAAGTATGAGAATTATATATCCAATTCCAATGCTACTATAATAAAAAAGTAGGGCAATTGTCCTACAAAATTTGAATATTATTTTTTAAGCATGTATCGACCATGTCTTCAGGCCATAAGCTTGCCTGGACTTCTCCGATATGTGCTTTTTTTAGTAGAAGCATACATAGTCTGGATTGACCGATTCCTCCACCTAAAGTGTATGGTAATTCTTTATTTAGAATGGCTTTATGGAAAGGTAATTCACATCTTTCCAAACAGTTTTCTTTTTTCAATTGTTCTAATAATGTATCTTCATCCACACGAATTCCCATAGAAGAGATTTCTAGAGCACTTTGTAGTGGTTCATACCAGAATAGGATATCTCCATTTAGTGTCCAGTCATCATAGTCTGGAGCACGACCATCGTGTTTTTCATTGTTTGATAATTTATCACCAATTTGCATCACAAATACGCAACCATGTTCTTTTGTGATGGCGTTTTCTCTTTCTTTTGCGTTCATATTTGGATACATATCTAATAGTTCCTGAGTTGTGATAAAGAAAATATCATCAGGTAAATGATTAACTGCCTGAGGGTATTTGTACCAAACTTCATGTTCCATATGCTTGATGACTTTAAAGATAGTACGTACATGTTCTACTAATGTTTCTTTTGTGCGTTCATTTTTAGAAATGATTTTTTCCCAGTCCCATTGATCTACATAAGCAGAATGAATGTTATCTAATTCTTCATCTTTACGAATGGCATTCATATTTGTATATAAGCTTCATGCAATTTAAAGCCATATTTCTTTAAAGCCATACGTTTCCATTTTGCTAAAGAGTGCACAACTTCCATTTGTTCACCAGGAAGTTCTTTCATGGTAAAAGATACGGGTTTTTCTGTACCATTTAAGTTGTCGTTTAAACCAGAACTTTGTGTAACATATAAGGGTGCTGAAATTCTTGATAAATTTAATTCTTTACCAAATTCATATTGAAATGTATCACGGATATATTTAATAGCTTCTTGTGTCTCTCTAACAGTTAATACTGGATCGTAGTTTTCAGGTATAATAAGTTTCATATCATCATCTCCTCAATGTAAGTATTGTATCACAAAATATGAAAAGATTTTCAATTTATTTTGTGATAAAATCATTTTATGAACATTCTATTTTCAATTAACGCAAAATTCATAGATTTGACAAAGACATGTATACGTTCCATCATTCGGTTTGACAAAAATATTGATTTCTATATTTTGCATCATGACTTAAATCAAAAACACATGGATGATTTAAGACGTTCTTTTTTGGAATGTACTTTTTATTTTATAGAAGTAAAGGAAGAAGAATTTAAGGGGTTTCCTATTTCATCTCGATATCCTCTAGAAATTTACTATCGATTATTCGCTTCGGATTTGTTGCCTAAGACATTGGATCGAATTCTTTACTTGGATGTGGATATTGTTGTGATTCAAAGTTTAAGGGAATTGTATAACATGGATTTTGAAAGAAATCTTTATATCGCTTCGAGTCATGTAAATGAGCGTATGACGCATTTAAATGCGAAAAGATTAGGGTTAAAAGAAGATGTGCCATATATCAATACTGGAGTCTTGTTGATGAATTTAGAATTATTGCGTAAGCAATTAAATAAGCAAGATATTTTAAATTATGTGAATGCATATAAGAAAAATCTTGTACTTTTTGATCAAGATGTATTGACGGCATTATATGGAGATAAGACAAAACTAGTAGATTATCGTAAATATAATTTGAGTGAGAGAATGATGAATTTCTATAATTTAAGAAATCCAAAAAGTAGGATAGATCTTGATTGGGTGAAAAAGAATAGTGTTATCATACATTATTGTGGAAGAATGAAACCTTGGAATGGTAAATATATAGGATGTTTAGATTGTTTTTATAGGGAGTTGGAAGAATGAGAGATCGGTTTTCAAATCGTTTAGGATTTATTTTAATTAGCGCAGGATGCGCAATAGGAATTGGCAATGTTTGGCGCTTTCCATATATTGTAGGACAATATGGAGGTGCTGCATTTGTCTTGATTTATTTATTTTTTCTAGTCATATTAGGATTGCCAGTTATGGTTATGGAGTATTCGGTAGGACGGGCCAGTCAAAAAAGTGCAGCCCTATCTTTTGATGTGTTAGAGCCAAAAGGAACAAAGTGGCATTTTATGAAGTATGTGGCAATGGCAGGAAATTACATACTGATGATGTTTTATACTTCGGTTTGTGGATGGTTGTTTTATTATTGCTACAAAATGTTGATGGGTGATTTTAATGGATTAAATGTGGGTCAAATTAATAATGAATTTGGTTTAATGTTGTCAAATCCCTTGATTCAAGTAGGTATGATGTTTCTAGTTGTTTGTATTGGTTTTTTCATTTGTTCAAAAGGCTTGCAGAATGGTGTGGAAAAAGTATCAAAGTATATGATGTTGTGTTTATTGGTGTTGATGCTTGTGCTAGCTGTTCGTTCACTCATTTTGCCAGGAGCTATGGAGGGCGTAAAGTTTTACTTGTTGCCTGATTTTTCAAAGATGCAAAATGTATCGGATGTCGTATTTGCGGCCATGGGCCAAGCTTTCTTTACTTTGAGTTTAGGTATTGGTGCTATTGCGATATTTGGAAGTTACATTGATAAAAGTAAGAAGTTAACATCTGAGGCCGTTACGGTTGTGTGTTTAGATACATTTGTTGCATTGGTTGCAGGCTTTATTGTGATTCCTGCTTGTTTTGCGTATAATGTGGATCCTGGGCAAGGGCCTGGATTGATTTTCCAGACATTACCTAATATCTTTGCGAATATGCAATTTGGAAATATTTGGGGTGCTTTGTTCTTTTTGTTTTTGAGTTTTGCTGCATTAACTACAATTATTGCGGTATTTGAAAATATCATCACAATGACAATGGAATGGACAGGATGGTCTCATTCAAAAACAATCAAAGTAAGTTTTGTGCTTGTTTTTGTGTTATCTTTACCATGTGCATTAGGATTTAATGTATTGTCTTTTGTTCAACCTTTAGGTGCTGGTTCAACTATCCAAGATTTAGAAGATTTTATTGTATCAAATAATCTATTACCTTTAGGCTCACTTTGCTATGTATTGTTTTGTACATCTAAATATGGATGGGGATTTAAAAACTTTTTAAAGGAAGCCAATTGCGGAGAGGGAATTTCTTTTCCTAAACAAGTTGGTTTCTATGTTTCATATATCATTCCTGTTATTATTTTGGTAATATTTATACAGGGATATATCTCTAAATTTTTGTAGGAGGAGCATTATGATTAAAAAGAGAAAAGTAGTAATCGTTGGTGCAGGAAATGTAGGTGCAAGTACAGCTTTTTGCATGATCAATCAAGGGATTTGCGATGAAATTGTATTAATTGATATGAATACAGAAAGGGCTAAAGGTGAAACATTAGATATGATTCATAGTATTGCCTTTATGAATCGTAATATGGAAATTAAATTGGGAGATTATACAGACTGCAAAGATGCAGATGTTTTGGTTATTACCGCAAGTGCTCCAATGGGTAAGGAAAACGATCGTTTAGTGGCTTTAAAATCAAGCTCTAAGATTGTTACAAGTATTGTTTCGAGTGCTATAGAAAATGGATTTGATGGATTTATCGTAGTTGTTTCAAATCCAGTCGATATTATGACTTATGTGGCTTATAAGGTTTCTGGTTTACCAGCAAATCAAATCATTGGTTCAGGAACGTTATTAGATTCAGCTCGCTTACAATGTCATATTGCTGATTGTATTGATGTAGATCCAAAGAGTATTCATGCTTATGTTTTAGGTGAACATGGGGATAGTGAAATGATTCCATGGAGTACAGTTCGTGTGGGTGGTAAAGACATTTACCAAATCATTAAAGATAATCCAACACGCATGAATGAGGGGATGTTTGAAAGTATTCACGAAGCGGTAAAGAAAGATGGTTGGGAAATCTTCAATCGTAAAGGGAATACATGTTATGGTATTGCCGCAAGTACAACACGTATTGTTCGTGCATTGATGTTTAATGAATCCGTAGTACTTCCTATTTCTACGTATTTAGATGGTCAATATGGACAAGATGGTGTATTCACAAGTGTACCGGCTGTTTTAGATGCGACAGGTGTCAAAGAGGTTGTTGAGATTGAAATGACAAAAGAAGAAAAAGAACAATTTGATGCTTCTTGTAGTCATCTACAAAGTTTTTACAAGGAAGTTTAAGCTTCCTTTTCTTTTAGTAGTGTAGGAGGTGTTAGGGTTGGCACAAGGACAAAAGTTAATGACATCTGGATCGATTCCTAAACAGATGGTTTTCTTTGCGTTACCTATTTTATTAGGAAATTTATTTCAGCAATTATACAATACAGTGGATTCCTTAATTGTTGGAAACTTTTTGGGGAGTCAGGCACTTGCGGCGGTGAGTTCAAGTGGAAACATTATATTCTTGATGATTGGCTTCTTTAATGGGGTTGCGATTGGTGCAGGTGTAGTCATTTCGCGTTATTTTGGCGCAAGAGAAATAGAGCGTATGCAAAATGCGATTCATACAACGGTTGCGTTTGGATTGATTGTAAGTTTTATTATGACACTTATTGGTGTTTTCTTTACACCTACATTGCTTCGTTGGATGGGAACTCCAGATAGTGTGATGGCAGCTTCGGTAACTTATTTTAAAATATATTTTTTAGGTTCTTTTGGATCGATAATGTATAACTTTTTTGTAGGAATATTGCAGGCTGTAGGAGATAGTAAGCATTCGTTATATTATTTGATTGTATCAAGTGTAGTGAATATTGTCTTAGACTTATTCTTTATTGCGGTACTTAAGATGGGAGTTGGATCGGCTGCTTTAGCTACGATTATTTCGCAATATATTTCAGCAGGTCTTTGTCTCTATTTATTGTTGACGACAAAGGGAACGCATCGTATTGTTCCTTCTAAAGTAAAAATTCATAAAGAGTTTTTAGGTGAGATTTTGAAGTATGGTTTGCCAAGTGGATTTCAGAATTCAATTATTGGTCTAGCAAATGTTGTAGTTCAATCAAATATCAACTCTTTTGGCGATATGGCGATGGCTGGATGTGGAGCTTATTCTAAGATTGAAGGATTTGCGTTCTTGCCGATTACCAGCTTTACAATGGCGCTTACAACGTTTGTCGGACAGAATTTAGGGGCTCGCCAATATGATCGTGTTTTAAAGGGTGCTAAGTTTGGCATGATTTGTTCGATGACTTTGGCAGAAATTATTGGTGTAATCATCTTTGTTTTCAGTCCTCAGTTTGTTGCAGCCTTTGACGCAACACCTGAAGTTATTCATTTTGGTACTTTGCGTGGACAAACGAGTGCTTTCTTCTTTTGTTTATTAGCGTATTCACATTGTGTGTCGGCTATTTTAAGAGGGGCTGGGAAGTCAATGATTCCAATGATTGTAATGATGGTTTGTTGGTGTTTTGTGCGTGTTACAGGTCTTACAATCATGGGGGCTTTAGTGCATAATATTTGGTGTGTATATTGGATTTATCCAATTACTTGGTCTTTATCAAGTATCACGTTCTTTATTTATTATCATAGGGTAGATTGGCTTCATGCATAAATTTGACAACTGGATTTAATAAGTGATAGACTTATGTCGAGGTAGATAATTATGAAATCAATGTTAGAAGAATTAAAAGATGTAAAAATTAAAAAACATACAGTTACATCTATTGAATATGATTGCAAGTCTGAAGAAAAAGAGGACGAAGTATTTGATCAGGTTCATAATATTGTCACAAATCATTTGGATGACTTCGCAAAAATTACTTTTGATGTGGAAGCAGATCACAAAGTAAAAGTAGAAATTAGTGAAAACTAGTAAGGCCATTGAAAAATGGTCTTTTTTTTTTGATTTGTCTAGTTTAAATAATTATATATTTGATACAATGAAATCAAGAAAGAAATGTAGGTACTATAATATGACAATTAAAAAAATTACATCAAAACAGGATGGCTTGAAATTAGAGATTGCGATCATGGAGTGCGAAAATCCAAAAGGAATTGTACAGTTTTCACATGGGATGGCAGAGCATAAAGAACGCTATTTTGATTTTATGCAGTATTTAAATGAAAGAGGCTATATTTGTGTGATCCATGATCATAGAGGGCATGGTGGTAGTGTAAAATCTAAGAATGACTATGGATATTTCTATACCGAAAATGCGGATTATATTGTGGATGATTTATTCCAGGTTACGGAGTACGTACGTGATATGTATCCTGGATTAGAGATAACGTTATTTAGTCACAGTATGGGGACTTTAGTGGCTCGTTGTTACTTAAAGAAATATGATGCATATATTGATCAACTGATTTTGTGTGGTCCTCCTACTGAAAATTCGGCGGCAAGTCTAGGTTTGGCATTGGCAAAAATAATAAAGCCTTTCTATAAGGAGAAGAAAGGTAATGGTTTATTGAATAAGATGGCTTTTGCAGGATATGAACCGGGTAATCGTTGGTTGAGTAAATGTGTTGAGAATGTAGAGCAATATGAAGCAGATGAATTGTGTGGATTCTTATTTACAACGAATGGTTTTATTAACTTATTTCAATTGATGATCAAAGCTTTTGATAAAAAAGGATGGAATGTCACTAATGAAAACTTACATATATTTATGATTGCAGGTCAAGAAGATCCGGTCATTCAGGGTAAGGATAAATTTGAAAAATTGAAACAATTTTTAATGGGTGTTGGATATAAGAATGTATCTAGTAAATTGTATCCGACTTTAAAACATGAAATCTTAAATGAAAAAGAGAATCAAATAATTTACGAGGATATATATGAATTTATAAAAAGTGCCAAGGATTAATCCTTGGCATTTTAGATACAAAAAAACTCGCGCTTGCGAGTAGATTTTTACATGGAGCAGGTGATGAGAATCGAACTCACGTAGTCAGCTTGGAAGGCTGAAGTTCTACCATTGAACTACACCTGCAAATATAAGTGGTGACCCGTGGGCGATTCGACGCCCGACCCTTTGATTAAAAGTCAAATGCTCTACCAACTGAGCTAACGGGTCACAAGTGGTGCCGACTATAGGAATTGAACCCACAACCTACTGATTACAAGTCAGTTGCTCTACCAATTGAGCTAAGTCGGCATTTAAATGGTGGAGGTTAACGGACTCGAACCGCTGACCCTCTGCTTGTAAGGCAGATGCTCTCCCAACTGAGCTAAACCTCCGTAAGTGCCTATTTATAATAGCACCGAGTTAAAATAAATGCAAGCACTTTTTGTAAAAATTATTTGAATTTTTTTGTAAAAATTATTTGAATTTTTATTTTACTAAGAATCAAGGCTAAAATAATAGACAAAATCACAATAATCAATGTTTCTTTTGTTCCTTTATATAGGACTACTACAAGGAATACATAGAGTAAAAAATTTAAAATGGTCGTACTGGATATTGTGTTATCTGTATATGTGAAGCATGTGCTAAATAGTATGGCTAAAAGAATGGTTGAAAGAATCCATCCTTTCGTATCTTGTCGATTGGCTGACCATACTAAATAACTAAATATTGTCCAAATTAAAGTGAATAGTATCCATGTTAGAAACATATCTTTTGGCATTGTGTGTGCAAGTATTGTTGAGAATAGTGAATAACTTACAAAACAAACAATGTTGAATAGGGTTGTATTTAACATAGATGTTTTTTCAGAATGTGAATAAAGTGCGATAATGCAGTTTGTGAAGATCCATAATGGTAAGTTTGATAACAATTTGGTTGGATCAAAATATATGATAAATGGCTTAATAAATTCTATATTTACTGGTATAAAGGATACGAATCCGAATACTACAGCTATTAAGGCAATACAGATTGTAAATAGCCATGTGTTGTTGCTGCTTTTCCTTTTCATTATTTTTTAACCTTCTTTGAATAGATTGTTGCGATGGCTAAAAATAAGATACCTATATATAGGAATGTATAAGTCAGGTTATAGGCGAATATAAATAAGCAGATGGCTGCGATTAAATATAAGATTGATGATACGATATTTTTGTTCATAAAGGTCCTCCTAATGGAACAAATTATATCACACAAAAAGAAAAACTCCCATTGGGAGCTTTTGAAACAGCATTAAGAGAAAAGGGAATAGGATATGAATAAGTGTTCTGCTGTTTACGGTTTAATGTTAAATGATTTTCCTTAAATTGAGCTTAATCTTCCATGCGGGATAAAAGAATCATTAATCCTGCAGAAACTGTATTGATTGGATCGTCTGTGACAAAGATTGGACATCCTATTGTGTTTTGTAGATAGGAAGGTAGTCCATTTAATAACATGGATCCACCACAACATATGATTCCGCGAGTTTTTACATCTTGCTGCATTGTGATTGGCAAGCTAGATAAAAATTGTAGAATCCAGTTGGCCCATTGTTGTACTAAGGGTGTTAGGATTCCAACTATTTGATTTTCGTTAATGATTGCGGATTTTAGTACATGACTATTTTGGTCCATGCCAACAACTTCAAGACTTTTGGGATTTTGCTGAATATTAACCTGTCCAATCTTACGCTTGACTTTTTCAACTTGTTTTGTTGATACATTCATGTTGTAGGAGTTAAATAGCCAGTTTTTAATGGCGATGTTGATTGTACTTCCAGATACGTTGCAACGAGATTTTTTGATCATCTTGCCGTTTTGGAAGATTGCGATATCACAGTTTGAAGAACCGATGTTTAATACACAGCTAGCAACGGGTAAAAATAAATCGAGTTTTGCGCCAATAGCAGCAATCCAAATTTCTTGTTCAAAATAAACGCGGTAAGCACCTAAATCTTCAAGGTGGTCTTTCAATATGTCGCATGATTCTTTACTGAAACTAGTTGGATAGCTGACCAATAAAACAGTTTTTTGAAACATACGAAAAGCTTTGTGTTCATATAGTAGTTGTTCTAGGAGTATGTCTAGAACGTCAAAGTTAATTGGATTTTCACGTAAGGGAGATATTACTTTAATATTTGAATCCATGGATCCGATTAAATCCTTAGCGTCTTCACCAATGCCTAAAACATGATTTTGCCCATCAAGCGCAACCATGCATGGCTCATTATATAGTAGACCATCTTCTTGTGTACAAAGTCGAATGTAGTTTGTACCCAAATCAATTCCCATTTGAATCATGTAACCCCTCCTAATATATGCCTATATTTTACACCAGGTTAAATTGTGATACAATATGCATGCATTCCTACATATATAAATGAACAAAATTGAAAAAATCCAAATACCGAATATAAAGGATACATCGCTTTTGGTAGTGCTGGACTCTATTGAGTTAGAAAAAACTTTAGGCTATCATGATTTATTTTTGTTGTGGAGTCCAACGTTTCAAAAAGCAGGTATTCCTGTATATATTGTTTTTCCAGATGAAAGAATTGGAGTCAAATAAAATTCGTTTGATAGAAAATAGTATATTTGTGTAACTGTTGGATGAGTTTTGTTTGCATGTAATGAAAATTATTCTAAAATATATCATATCTTTAAAGATACTGTTATGGGCATGTATAGCGATTTATCCGCAATCTTATCCATTTCGTAGTATCTCTGTGGCCGAAGGTTTGCAGGATCTTATAGTGAATGCACTTTATAAAGATTCATTGGGTTATATATGGATTGGAACCGCTAGTTCTTTAGAACGTTTTGACGGAGTACATTTGAAGTCTTTTCCTATTCCTGAAGAAGGGAAACGAAAGGATGTGAATACGATTATAGAAATGCCTGGTCATGAACTATGGATGGGGAATAGAACAGGGCTTTGGAAAGTGAATGGAGAAAAATTATTACGGGTGGCGGCTGATACGATTAGGAGTGGTGTATATTCTCTTTGTTCTGATGGTAAAGGGACGTTGTACATAGGTAGTGAGTCAGGTTTGTTTATATATAATTCTAAAGGAGTGGAACGCATTCTGTTAGATCCGAATGTTTTGTCAGGAGCCAATTTCATTATGGGAATGGCATTGGATGATCGGGATATTTTATGGGTAATTACTCGAAAAGGATTGTATTCTGTAGTTTTGTCTGGTAAAAGTATCTTATTTCATCCTTGTTTGATGAATGGACAAGTGTATGAAGATGGATATAATAATATATATAGTTTGGGATCCATGCTTTATTTAGGGACAACGGAGAAAGGAATTATTACTTTTGATAAATGTACCCGCCAGTTCGCTCATTGGATGGATTTGGGGCATGTGACTTCTCTATCAGGTAATGGAAAAGATATGCTTTATGTGGGTACAAATGGCAATGGAGCATATTTTGTATCTATTAATAAAAAAAGAATAATTCGTTCTTTCCGTCATGAGCCTGGTAATGAAAAAAGTCTTCGTTCCAATTCTGTTTATTCCATGTTGGTAGACCGTGAGGGATTGGTTTGGATAGGGCTTTTTCAATTTGGTCTTGATTATACAATGTATCAAAGTGGTATTTTCTCTACATATAGATTCCCGCCTTTTTTTGATTCGGAAGGTTTGACCGTGCGTACCATTGAATTGCAGGATGGAGAAAAATTAATAGGTTCCCGTGACGGATTATTTTATTTGGATGAAAAAAGAAATCTGTTCCGGAGTTTTAAATCACCAGAGTTACGTTCTAATATGATTATGTGTACTTATACTTTTTATGGTAACTATTATATAGGTACCTATGGAGGGGGAATGTATGTACTGGATCCGTTGACAATGAAGCTTCGGGATTTTGATATTCATGAACCTTTTCCTTTTATAAAAGGGTCGATTTTTGGGATAAATGCGGATTATGAAGATAATCTTTGGATTGCTACTTCCAAAGGGCTGTATTGTTATAAGGATGGGAAGAAAATCCGTCACTATACTAATACAAATTCTAAGTTACCGGAAGGCAATGTATATGGTATTTATTTTGATTCTACTCATCGGGGATGGATTTATACAGAAAGTGGCTTGTATATACTGGAATCAGATTCAGATAGGTTGATTACAGATCGTTTTCCAGAGAACTTTATACATGATAAATTTATAAGGACCGTTTATGAAGATTCATTTCATCAGCTTTATTTTCTTCCGGATAAAGGAACAATTTATTCATCTGATTTATCTTTGAAACAGTGTCGTGACCTTTCATCTATTGAGGTATTGAAAGGAAAGAATGCTATGTTTATGATAGAAGATAAAGAAGGATGGTACTGGATAGGGACTAATAATGGATTATATCGTTATAAAGGAGAAAAAATAGAAGAATATGATTTTTCGGATGGTGTGTCCAGTCCTATTTTTCTGACTTGTATTCCAAGAATAGATAAAGATGGTACCATTTGGATTGGTAATTCTAATGGCTTGTTATTTACTGATTCTGGTAAGATTACAAAAGGAAGAAAATATTCTTATTCTCTTGGTATAACAGGTGTATATGAGGATGTAAATAAGGTGATTCCTGTAATACGTGAGAATGCAATGAGATATAGAGTAGAACTGGAAAATATACCTAAAAGTTTAATAATACATTTCTCTGCTTTTACTTATACGGATCCGGCTTATATGTCTTATGAATATCAATTGGAAGGTGGTGATACGGACTGGATTAAATTGACGGGAAAATCAGAAGTTGTTTATTATGGATTGCCTTCTGGAGATTATACGTTTAAAGTGCGCCGGATTGGGGATCCTGCTTCAGAAATTTCTTTGATGATACACATTTCTTCTGCAATGAATCTTTGGTTATGGATTTTGTTAGGTGGAATGAGTTTATTGGGAATTATTGTCTTTTTATATTGTAAATTTAGAAAAAAAGCGAATAGAACAACCTAAGAAGATGGAATCTATTACTATCATGAAATATAAATCATGTCATATTAGTATACAGGAATGTAGGGAATTATCCGATAGGTTGAAGTCCATAATGTACGAAGAGAAACTTTATATAAATCCTAATCTGAAGATTGCTGATTTATCAGATAGATTGGAAGTACCAGTCTATATTTTATCTTATTTTTTTAATCAATATCTGAATTGTAGTTATTATGATTATATAAACGATTTCCGTATATCCGAGTTTAAAAAAATGATAGAAGATGGTGAACATAGTCGATATACATTAGATACATTGATAGAACAATGCGGATTCAATTCACGTGCAACGTTTTTCCGTAATTTTAAAAAAGTATCTGGTATAACTCCCAACGAATATATCCGAAGAAATAAAAAACAGTCAGAATAGTGAATTGAAGTATATTTGTAGTCTCAAATTATTATATACTGTCATATATTATAGATGTAATATATTGTTATACAGAGCGTTATTGTATATTTAGTATAAATCAACTGATTGATATATATTTCTGTTGGTAAGCTGTTATCTTTTTGTCCTTTAGTCTGTATATTTGCATTGTATGATATGGTTAAAGGTATTTATCTATTATAAATATAGTATGAAGAACATTGAGAGAATAGTTTTGCTTGTCATTGTCGTATTGAGTAGTATTTCAATGCGGGCACAGACTTTAGAAAATTTTTTTAAAGCACCTCCTTTATGTGCACGACCGAGTACTTACTGGATGTGGATGAATGGAAATATATCCAAAGAAGGACTTACCGCTGACTTGGAATACATGAAACGGGCTTCTTACGGTGGGGCAATGATGTTCAATGTAGGAGTTGGGATACCCAAAGGTAGTGTTGATTATGCTTCTCCTCAATGGGATGAAATGACATTGCATGCAGTGAAAGAGGCAGAACGTTTGGGCTTGGAGCTTTACCTTCAGAATTCTCCCGGATATAGTGGCACTGGTGGCCCATGGATAACTGTGGAAAATTCGATGCAACAATTAGAGTGGACAGAAACGATGGTGGTACCTGATAAAAAAGGTTTGATTGAATTAGATTTGCCTCAGCCTTATGCGAAGTTGGGATATTATCAAGATATAAAGGTACTTGCATTTCCCGCATTGGAATGTGAAACACAATTATTTCCATCTTTGGTAACGAAAGTTTTATTGGATGATGAGGAAATAGATAAAAACTTGTTTTTTGATAATGATTTAGAATCACAAGTTCGTATGCAGCGGGCTGGTTCTGTCTTGACTTTCGAGTTATCCCAACCTTTTGAAGCTCGTGCTGTCACTGTACGACGGGGTAAGCGTGAAAAACCATTGGACCCTCATGACGGACCTCGTGATTATGCTCCTGATTTAAAATTGGAAGTGTCAGAAGATGGCAGGCATTATGTGGACGTTTCTAATATAAGTTGTCCGGCATTACGTTCTATGGATACTCCTGGTATTGCTCTGTTTGAACCGGTCAAAGGACGATATTTTCGATTCATAACAAATCGTGGGACCAATATTAGTGAAGTTCTATTACATGCCTCAGCCCGTTTGAAAGATTGGACAGCAAAAACGAATTATGTGAAAGATCCTGTAGCATTGGGAAATTATGATTCTCAGGATGTAACGGGGCAAACGATAGACCCTTCAAGTGTGATTGATATAACTTCATTAATGAACACTGATGGCAGATTGAAATGGAAAAGTCCCCCTGGCGTGAAGCGTTGGATAATTCTTCGTATGGGGTCTACTACTACCGGTGAAGTGGTAGCAGCTGCACCCGATAGCGGCGTTGGGCTGGATTGTGATAAATTTAGCAAGAAAGCTTTAGATCAGCATTCTGATAATTTCCTGATACCGCTTTTGAATAAATTGAAACCGTGGTGTGGGAAAACATTAAAAGCTCTGATGATGGATAGTTGGGAAGCGGGAAAGCAGAATTGGACTTCTTCTTTGCCGGGTTATTTTAAACGACATTGTGGATATGATTCTACTCCATGGTTATTGGCTATGACGGGACGCATAGTAAGAAGTATAGAGGATACGGAACGTTTCCTATATGATATGCGGCGCACCCAAACGGATATGTTTAATGAAAATTTTTTGGCATATTTTAAAGAAAAAGCAGCACAGTATGGTTTGAAGTTTGCAGCCGAACCTTATGGAGATGGAAATTTTGAGAGTTTGGAGTATGCGGAAGTTTTAGATTATCCGATGAGTGAATTTTGGGTACATTATATTTATGGAGGTGTGACAACATCAAAAATGGCAGCTAGTACCTCTCATCTTTGGAACCGTCCGATAGTTGGAGCAGAGTGTTTTACGGGAACTCCTTTTAATAGTAAATTGACCGAGCATCCTTATGCTATGAAAGCAGAAGGGGATTATATGATGACGGTTGGAGTCAATCGGTTTGTTTATCATGTTTTTGCTCATCAGCCTTATGTCGGAAAAACGGCAGGTAGTTTAATGACTATGGGACCTTTTGGTACACATTTGAATCGTAATTCTGTATGGGCGGAGCAAGCCGTTGGATGGAATATGTATAATGCACGTTGTGCTTATTTGTTACAACAGGGACACTATGTGGCAGATATTTTATATATAAAAGATGAAGGTATATCTTCTGGTATCACTGATTATGATTCAGCCTGCCTATGACTCCGTATGGATATCGTTGGGATATAGGTATCGAAATGTGTTACAACATTTGTCTGTACAGAATGGAAGGTTGGTTTTACCTCATGGAATGAGTTATCGTTTATTGGTACTTACTCCGATGAAGCGATGTTCGCCTGAATTATTGAGACAAATAAAACGATTGATTGGACAGGGGGCAACGGTATTGCTTTCTTCAGAGAAACCGGAAGGATATATGGGAATGGATTTGGTGAAAGATAAGGCTGTAAAATTGTTAGCAGCCGAATTATGGAATATGGCAGGTAAAGAGAATGTATATCATTCAAAAGATTTGCGACAAGTTCTGAAAAAATGCTGTATATCGCCCGATTTTTCTTTTATTGCAGAAAATAAAGATGCACAGATTCATTTTATACATCGTGCGGTGAATGGGGATGATGTTTATTTTGTAGCTAATCATCGTCGCCGTATGGAGAAAATAACCGCTACTTTCCGTGTTACAGGAAAAGTTCCTGTCCTATGGGATGCTGAGACCGGAAATACTGGAATTCCTGTTGCTTATAAACAAGAGAATGGAGTTATAAAAGTGACTTTAACTTTGCAAGAAAGTGGTTCGGTATTTATCGTGTTTCGTGAAGAAAAAATAGGGCGGACAATTACGGATGATTTTAAAGAAGTAGTACCTGAATCTGTTTTGTCACAACCTATATTTAATACATTTACAGTGTCTTTATGGGCAAAACCGGAAACATTTGCTGCATCTGGAAGGGGTTTTTTATTATTTCCAGACAAAGGAGAAGAACGATATGGGAGGGGGCATGCCGTAGTGGGGATTGCTATGGGACAAAATGGTATACGGATATATGAACGTACTAAAACGAACAATGTTGTATTAGAGTCCAAAACTCCAATAGAAGGTTGGACCTATGTTACTTTAGTTTATTCAGATGGAATTCCGACTCTCTATTTGAATGGAAAAAAGGAAGTGACAGGAAAAAAGTCAATGTTTGTTTGTTCACCTGCTTATGATGTACCAATGGCTGAAGAGCAATATATAGCTAGTTTCGAGGGAGATCAAACTAAGGTCCGGTATATAGCTGAGGCGTGGTCTCCCCAAGAGGTACAGGAAGAATATATAAAAGGACTGCCTGTTCCGGTTCTACCGGAGGATAGTAAAATGTTATTAACTTTGAATACAGATTGGAAAGTATGTTTTCCCGTAGGAAGTAAGGCTCCTGCTGAAATCAGGATGGATGTGTTAGCTTCTTTACATAAACATGAAACTTCAATATCAGACATTTTTTCAGGTAAAGCAACTTATAAAAAGACATTTATATTGACCAAAAAAGATCTGAAAAGTTATTCGAAGATAATGCTTGATTTGGGACGTGTGGAAAATATAGCAGAAATTAGTGTGAATGGAGAAAATCCCGTATTGGTTTGGAAAGCTCCATATCGAATTGATATAACTTCTGTCGTTAAAGCCGGAGAAAATTCAATTACGATTGATGTGACAAATCTGTATCCTAATCGTATCATCGGAGATGAGTATTTATCGGAACGATATGAATATGATGAGTACGGGCGTATTGTTAAATTACCTTTTTGGTATGTGAATCAGCAAGCAGATAGTAATCGGGAAAGAGTGCTTTTTATACCTTGGAAGTATTATAAGAAAACTGATCCTTTATTGGAAGCCGGACTTTTAGGTCCTGTGCGTATAGTGGGGATATTCAATGAAAAATAAAATAAATTAATTAAAACCATGAAAAAAGATATTTTTTATTGTAGTAACAGCATTATGGAGTGTTATGCAGACTCTGAATGCTCAAATTATTGATGTAAGAGTAAAGACAGAGCCGTTTACTCATTATTGGAGTGTTGGCGTAGGGGCCGGACGTGCTAATGAAGGGCTTCGTGCCGGGTGGTTGGAACATTTGCAACTGGTAAAAAAAATTGTGGCTTCCGATATGTGCGGATGCATGGATTGTTCCATGACGATATGTTTGTTTATTTTCGGTAAACCGTGATGGAAAAGTTGTTTATAATTGGCAATATATAGATGAATTATATGATCGTATGTTTGGCAATAGGTGTAAAACCTTTTGTAGAATTAGGATTCTTCCTAAAGACATGGCAGCTGAAAACAGCAAAACACAGATGTGGTGGAAAGGTTATGTTTCTGTAGATCGTAATAACTTTGGAAAATGGCATGATTTAATCAAGGCTTTTACTCAACATATCGTTGATCGTTATGGTATTAATGAAGTTCTTACTTGGTATTTTGAAGTATGGAATGAACCTAACTTGACTGGAACTGGTGGATTTTTTTCACGGGACAAAAAGTGATTATTTCCGATTATATAAGGAGGCTGTTACTGCTATAAATCAATAGATGAGAGATTGAAAGTCGGAGGTCCGGCAACTAGTAATTTTATAGCGGATCATAGACATGACGGGGAGATATTGGATCATAGCCAGTCTCGGTTTTATACTCAGGAAGAAATCAATAAACAGCAGTGGAAAGGAGTTTGGATAGAGGACTTTCTTCATTATTGTGAAAAGGAGAATCTTCCGGTAGATTTTATATCTACACATCCTTATCCGACAGATTATGCACTTGACCCGGAAACAGGACGTGGTAAAGGTGCTATTCGGTATGTACATTCCTTGAAAGATGATATTCAGTGGTTGCGTCAGCAGTTAGCTGATAGTAAATATCCTGAAGCTGAAATTCATTTGACAGAATGGAGTACAGGGCCGAATAGTCGTGACCGTATGCATGATATTCTGCCACCAGCAGCTTATATTATCAAAACTAACTTGGACTGTATAGGTTTAGCGAATTCATTAATGTACTGGACTTTTACGGATGTTTTTTGAAGAAAAAGGAGGGGGAGAGGAAATATTCCATGGAGGTTTTGGTATGATTAATTTTCAAGGATTGGTTAAGCCGTCATTTCATGCTTATCGTATGTTGAATCAATTAGGGGATGAAAAGATATATTATAAAGATCCTCTTTTTATCAGTCGCTCTTCAAAAACAGGAAAACTTTCTGCTATAGCTTTTAATTATCCGAAAGAGTATGAACAGACAGTTCCTTCTATGCAGAATTTTACTAATTACATGAATGCTTCTTCTAAAACATTAGATATTGTATTGGAAGGGTTGAATCCGAATGCTTGTTTTGAAATTGAGGTTTTGGATAAAATGCATGGTAATGTATATGATGCTTATTTGAATATGGGGGCTCCTCATTCTCCAAATATTCGGGAGATAGAATTTTTAAGACAAAAGGCTTGGGACACTGTGAAAGAGATAGTTAAGGTCGATGAGGATGGAAGACTAATATTAAAGCGTGATATAGATCCGTGGAGTTGTATTTTGATTCGTGAATTGTGATAACTTGGCGTTTATTATTTGCTTTGAGAAAGGAAACATGAATAAAAATATTTTGATAATTATTTGTTTATTAATATTATCCGGTTTGACTGGATTATATTCACAAGATACCGGCGATGTACAGGTGAAAAGTGGTTATGTGAAGGTTCCGGAAGGTTCTTTGTATTATGAAGAAGCAGGTACGGGAGAGCCGCTTATTTTTATTCACGGACACTCTTTGGACCGTAGAATGTGGAATGAACAGTTCTTTAAGTTTGCAAAGCATTATCGAGCTATACGATATGATTTGCGCGGATATGGCATTTCATCCAAACAAACGGAAGATTTCCAATTTACCCATGCAGAAGATCTGGTTGCTTTGATGGATGCTTTGCATATACGGAAAGCGCATATTGTAGGTTTGTCTTTGGGGGGATTCGTTGGTGCGGATATGCTGGGATGTTTTCCGGACCGTATGTTGTCCGCTTTCTTGGCCAGCGGAAATATCCGCAAATCAAAAGGACCCAGTGAGCCGATGACAAAAGAGGAAGCGGCAAAACGGGATGAAGAAATCGCAGCACTGGAAAAGAAAGGAGTGGATGTAATGAAGAAGGAATGGTTCGAAGGACTGATGCAGTCGGGTGGAACAAGAAAAGAAAGAATGCGTGTGCCTCTGTGGGAGATGATCGATGACTGGGATGCATGGCAGCCTTTACATAAGGAGGTGAGGGTGATAATCGGACTGGATGCTTATGCAAAACTGAAAGAAAATCATCCTCAGGTACCTACTTTGATTGTTGAAGGCAGGTCACCCGGAAACAGATATTCCGATCATCCTGAGATTTTGGATTATCTTCCGAATGGAAAATTGAAAGTGCTGGATGATTGTGGTCACATGATGAATATGGAGCAACCGGAAGCATTTAATGAAGCATTGGAAGAATTTTTAAATGACTTGGAATAAAAGTGGTTGGACTGCTGAAAAAGGAAGAGGTATTTTGAGTGCTATCTTCCTTTTTTTTCGTATTATAAAATAGAGATTCCAATAATCGGATAGTAAATGAAAAAATACAATGATATGAAGAGAAAAGTATTTATAGCGGTTATGTCGCTAGTTGTTTCAGGTGGTTTGTCTGGCCAATCAGTTTATCCCGGCCAGCATTCCGGAAAATTGAAAAAAGAAACCATAGCTCCGATGCAAGTCAAGAGCTTTGATTTGAAGGATGTCCGTTTGCTGCCGAGTCGTTTTCGTGAAATATGATGCGTGATTCTATGTGGATGGCTTCTATAGAGGTGGACAGGCTGTTACATAGTTTCCGTACTAATGCGGGTGTGTTTGCCGGTCGAGAAGGTGGTTACATGACAGTAAAGAAATTAGGCGGATGGGAATCCTTGGACTGTGAATTGCGTGGACACACCACAGGGCATTTGCTTTCTGCCTACGGCTGATGTATGCGGCGACAGGCAGTGAACTGTTCAAACACAAAGGAGACAGTTTGGTAAGTGGTCTGGTTGAAGTGCAAAACGCATTGGGTAATGGTTATTTGAGTGCTTATCCTGAAGAATTGATTAATCGTAACATCCGTGGCACCAGTGTATGGGCGCGTGGTACACTCTTCATAAGCTTTTTTCTGGATTGATAGATCAGTATCTTTACAGTGACAATCAGAAAGCTTTAGAGATTGTTACCCGCATGGCCGATTGGGCCTATCATAAACTCAAACCGCTGGATGAGGTTACACGCCGAAAAATGATACGGAATGAATTCGGAGGAATTAATGAGTCTTTCTATAATTTATATGCGATAACCGGAGATGAGCGTTACCGGTGGCTGGCACGATTTTTTTATCATAATGAGGTGATTGATCCGTTAAAGGAGCTGCGTGATGATTTAGGGACTAAACATACCAACACGTTCATCCCGAAAGTGTTGGCTGAAGCTCGTAATTATGAACTGACGGAAGATGAGGACAGCAGAAAGTTGTCCGGTTTCTTTTGGCATACTATGATAGACCGTCACACATTTGCTCCCGGATGCAGTAGTGACAAGGAACATTATTTTGATCCGGACCACTTCTCCAAGCATATATCAGGCTATACCGGGGAAACCTGTTGTACTTATAATATGCTGAAACTTTCCAGTCATCTGTTCTGTTGGACAGCCGATGCTGCCGTTGCGGATTATTATGAACGGGCTCTTTATAACCATATTTTGGGACAACAAGATCCTCATACAGGCATGGTGACTTACTTTTTACCGTTGCTTTCAGGTTCACATAAAGTGTACAGTACCAAGGAAAATTCTTTCTGGTGTTGTGTGGGAAGTGGTTTTGAGAACCATGCTAAGTATGGAGAAGCTATTTATTATCACAATGACAAAGGCATTTATGTGAATCTTTTTATCCCTCGGTGGTTAATTGGCGCGAGAAAGGATTGACTCTCCGGCAGGAAACGGATTTTCCGGCAGAGGAGACCACTGTTCTGACCATAGGAGCCCAAAATCCTGTAGAGACTACGGTTTATCTTCGTTATCCTTCATGGAGCAAGGGAGTGAAAGTGTTTGTGAATGGCAAAAAGATAGCGGTGAAACAGAAGCCCGGTTCATATATCGCCATTACTCGTCTATGGAAGGACGGTGACCGTATTACGGCTGATTATCCTATGTGTCTCCGTGTGGAAACGACCCCGGATAATCCTCAAAAGGGAGCTTTGATTTATGGACGCTTGTTTTGGCCGGTGAACGGGGAACGGATGGAATGCAGGCACCTGCTCCCGATTCCAATCCTGCTTTATACAATGATTATTATACGTATGATTATCATATTCCTGCGGGACTTCGCACCACGTTAAAACTCGATGTCGAGCATCCTGAACGCAGTGTACAGCGTGTCGGCACGGAATTAAAGTTTACGACTTCGCAAGGAGATATGATAGAACCGTTGTACAATATTCACCGGCAACGTTACCGTGGTGTAATTGGGATCTGGAGAAAGAATAAGTGTTTAGAATATGAAGAAAATATTAATATCCTTAGCTTGTTTTTGGATTGGTTTGATGTCTGTTAATTCTCAAAAACAAGTGGAAGTGAAAATAGATCCCGGTCATGTGGAAAATCGTATTAATGATAAAATTTATGGTTTTCTATTAGAACATCTGTATCATTCTGTCAGCAATGGTATATGGGGAGAGAATGTTTGGAATCGTAGTTTTGAAGAATTGTTGGCTTATGGTAATTGGGAAATCAGCAGTTCTGGAGAAGTGATGTTGGATGCTATGGAACAATCCATTGCAGACTTTCGTATCTTCAGAGGAAAAGACTATGACATAACTTTGGATGTGAAAAGACAGGCAGGGGATGGAGCCATTTTGATAGGTGTTCGGGATCAGCATAGAGACCGAATGCTGACTAACCGTGTTTATTGGTATTTAGGGTCAGAAAATAATACTGTTCATAAATTAGAGTCAAATACAGGTTGGATTTGGCATACTCCAAAGGTGAAGACTACAGTTACTGATGTTTGCCCGGGAGCACTGGTGTAGGTAAATGGGTACAAATACGGATACGGTGTGAGGAGAATCATTTAACAGGGTGGATAAATGGAACTAAAATATTTGATCGTATTATAGATGATTGTCCGGTGGAAGGAGCTGTGACGCTGGGAGGAGAACATTGCCAGGTGGCGTTTCGAAATATAAAAATAACGTCATTGGATGGAAATGATGTGAAAGTGAATCTTAATCCTGTACGTCATTGGTATGGAGTTGGTGATGGAACTGTAGCTGCTGTGAATTCAGATGTGTTGAATCAGAATATAGCCATGCGGATTCATTCTTTAGGGCGATTTGCTGGAGTGGAGCAACCTCATAATTATAGTATTCGTAAAAGTGATTTGTTGAAAGGTTCTATTTATTTAAAGGGGACTGTAGACAAAGTGTATATTCAGTTGTTGGATGGAAAAAAAAATATTAAGTGAGAAATTATTGCAGAATATCACAGATACATGGAAAGAATATTTAGTGGAGCTTCCTTCTGATAAAGATGTTTCTTTGGCAACTTTGCGCATTGTCGTAAAAGAACCGGGCAATTTGTTTATAGATCAAGTAAGTCTTATGCATCAGTCATCTATTGAAAATCAGGGATTCAGAGTTGAACTGACAAATGCAGTTGCTTCCTTGAAACCCACTATTTTGCGTTGGCCTGGAGGTAGTTTTTCAGAGCAGTACCATTTTGAAAATGGCTTAGGTAAGCAATCGGAGCGGAAAGGAATATTACGTTGGGATGATTTTGATCCGTTAAGCTTTTGGTACAGATGAATTTATGGCTTTTTGTGAAAAAGTAGGAGCTTGAACCTCAGATTGTGGTTCCTATTGGATATCATAATTACGCCGGATATATGCCTGATAAGGATGGCAGACAGGATTGGTTACAAAGAGCTTTGGATTGGATGGAATATTGCAACGGAGATGCTGAAACTACTAAATGGGGTAAAAAACGTGCGGAGAACGGGCATCCCGAACCGTATAATGTGAAATATTGGGAAATAGATAATGAGGTCTGGAAGATGAACCCAAATTGTATGCAGAAATAACTCGTCTTTTTTTCAATAGAGATGAAAAAGCAGGATCCTTCCATAAAAATAATAGGTTGTGGGTGTGGACGATTAGGGCGTGAAGGAATAGGCTTGGATTCTATTATGATTCATGATGTTGCTGGCTATATTGATTATATTAGTCCTCATTATTATCAGATGTTGGATAGATATGGTAATGAAGGGTGGAAGAATATGGGTGTTATTTGGATAAATTATCCTCTTGGATTGCCAAGTCTGAGAATCCTGCTATGAAAATTTATCTTTCAGAATGGAACTTGGATGGAATAGATATGCGTACTGGGCTTTTTACAGGAGGTTTCTTGAATAGATTGGAAGCCACTCCGGGAGTAGAGATGGCTGCTTCTGCCTTGTTTTTAAGACATACTTCTGCCACAGGCTGGAATAAATGCTTTTATTAACTTCGATCAAAATGGGTGGTTTCAGGCTCCTAATTATGTTGTGATGAAATTATGGCGGGACCATTTTCAGCCTAACCGAATAGCGGTATATGGAGATATGAAAGGATTGAATGTTATTGCTACGATATCGGATAATAGGAAGGAAACCTGTTTGAAAATTGTCAATCCTGCCGGACAACCTGTCGCGATGAAAATCAGAAACGGAATAAATTTGGGTATGCCTGTTTGGAAAGTAATACATACCCCATCTTTATTAAATAGTAATTCAATGTCAAACCCAGATAAAATAAAAGTTGAAAATTTAACCTATGATGAGATAGTAAACAAGACCTATACAGTTATTAAAAATAAAGTAGAATCTTAAAATTATTCACAAATTCTATTAT
>ENA-OQAN01000218-OQAN01000218.1-human-gut-metagenome-genome-assembly--contig:-NODE-218-length-32117-cov-4.807315_pt1 | contig 32117 bp, 37 predicted proteins | sample MGYA00242735_ERZ504527 | MGnify/ENA primary metagenome ERZ504527 (study PRJEB26092, sample SAMD00036230) | human gut metagenome | host: Homo sapiens | study: EMG produced TPA metagenomics assembly of... | reverse complement strand
TGCGGACCCATCGTTCTTCTCCATTCAGAGTGATACGGCACTCTAAAGCCAATTCGGTTTCCAGCCCCTTCAGCCTTTCTGCAATATAACCACGGTCGTAAAAAAGAGGATACCGCCTTCTTATCTGTCTCCACAACATAGGAATCCACAAAATGCCGGATCAATTCATCCCACGTATGACTCTGTTCAAAGACGGTCATCAGGACGGTTCAACCTTAAAGGTATCAAAAGTATTCGCTTCCAGATTCACATAATACTCGCACAAATCTGCTTTCGTAAAAGCCCGGTGGAAAGCAGCAGATTTTTGTGCCTGCATGATTTCTTTTTTCTCCCCATCAATGTTAATAAAAATCCCGGCAATCCTGCTGGCAGAACCATCCAGACGGCGTATTACTTCTGCCGATGCCCGAAACCACTGGTATTGATTATCCTTCATTCTCATACGATACTCTACCTGGTATTTTATCTGGTTCGTCTTATCCTTAATTGCCGCCTGAAGCTGCACCATTACTCTTTCTTTATCCTGTGGATGCAGAAGATCTGACCAGGATTCCAGTTTATTCGGAAAGTCCAGAGTGTCATGATAGCCAAGCATTTTTCGGAATTCATGACTCCAGTTTGCATTCACAATCTCACTGTTTTCGTCACAGTCAAAATACCAGAAGCCGGAACAGATAGCCTCATTGAGCAGTGTCAAATTTACATGATCCCAGTTGACTTGTACGGACATAACCCAGATCTGTCTGCCCGCCTCATCTGTCGCATCCTCTTTACAAAGCCGTACATTTTTCACTGTACCGTCTGCTGTAAGGATCTGTGCTTCCCCTGTTCCGTGAAGCTGCAAAAAACGGTCTCGCTCCAGTCTATCTTCCTCGTCATAAAAGAAGTTTCTCAATGAGCCTTTTGTCTGTTCCATGAAAGTATCGAATGTATATCCTGTACTATGCAACAGCAGATTATTCACAGACAAAATAGACAGGTTTTGGTCATAAGATCCTGTCATTATACCTACCCCGCCGTTATTTTCCAGTGTTTTCTGTACGGCCTGTGACATAGCCTGTGTCTGTCCCGTTACAGCCTCACCTAAAGAATATATTTTGTCTTCATACTTTTCCATTTTATAAAAATCCTCTCTCTGTTTTATGCTTCATTATCCTGCTTTTATCTGTATACAGAGAACCTGTCCCTGCCAGTTTTACATTTACGTTATAATATCCTACAAAACGTGAAAAACAGGTATACGGATTTGAGAAGTTGCAGCCACTACACACAATATTCACACAAAATTCTCTTTATGTTTTCAATTTTTATAGGCTTTGCCAAGTGAGCATTCATTCCTGCTGCCAGACACTTACTCCGATCGTTCCTGCTGTAAAACGGTATCTGAGGCTTTTTTTATTTATCTGATTTTTTTCTGTTTCCATGGAACTTCTGAACGCTCACCTCCTGGTATCATTACAAATATACATAAAAACTCATTTTTATATTACCATGAAATTTTTTACTTTGCAATGCACATACCTTTTCAGACGCTGCTTTTCTTGTTTCCTTTTTCAGAAAATTGCAACCAAAGGGGCGCACCTGAAAATTTCTTTTCAAATGCGCCCCTTCGCTTTCTTTTTTTTCTGTCAGATCAATCCGTAATGCTCCATCGCCTTTGCCACGCCGTCCCGCTCGACGGTATCGGTTACGTACTCTGTGTACGGATCCAGAATCTCATCATGTTTTCCAAGCGCAATGGTGTGTGCGCCGCACCGGAACATGGTAAGGTCGTTGCTGCTGTCGCCAAATACGTATGCATCTTCTTTCTCCAGCTGAAACTGTTTCAGCGCATAGTCCACAGCTGTTCCTTTGCTGCAGCCGTGCGGAACGATTTCGTATACACCGCCGCGGCGATCCATGATATCAAACTCCTGCTCAAATTCACGGTACATACGTTCTATATCAGACTGTGCATCGGTTACGATACAAAATTTATCGTAAATGATTCCTTTTGTCTCCGCTGTCTCCGCGAGTCCGATTCCGACAGCAGCGAAATAGGCACGGGTCTGCTCGACCTCCCGAAAACGGGATACCTCCGACGAAAAATAAACATTATCCGTTCCCTCCAGAATCATGCCGATCCTGCACTCCTTTAAAATAACCGGGATTTCCTCACAGCGCTTTTTCGGAATCGTCTGATGCATCAGGATTTCGCCGTCCCGGCGCAGATAGGTCCCGCAGCCGCACAGAAATCCGGAAAACGGAAGCTTTTTCAGCTCCTCGGGCAGCTCCGACCAGGTGCGGCCGGTATTAATAAACGTAAGATTTCCTTTTTCCGCTGTCTTTTTCAATGCATCGAGCGCGCTCTGCGGAATTTCTTTTGTAATCTCACTCAGTAACGTTCCATCAATATCAAAAAATAATGCTTTCACAAAAATTTCCTCCTCGTGTACTGTTTCCTGTTCTCTTTCTGACATACGAAAAATGCCGAAGCTCTTGATTGTCAAGGCTTTCGGCATTTTCATTCCAGTCGAAGCGACGGGATTCGAACCCACGACCTCTGCGTCCCGAACGCAGCGCTCTACCAAACTGAGCCACGCTTCGATTTATTTGTTTTCTGAACTCTCGTCCGTCAACAATAGCTATTATATATGATGTCTATAGGAATGTCAACACCTTTTTTGAAATTTTTTTAATTTTTTTTATTATTGCTTCAAAAGGTACATTTTACACGGGTTTGCGGCCTTTTTGGTGTTCTTTTAGAATGACAGTTTCTGAGAAAGTCAAAAAAAGAGATATGCCGGAAGTTCTGTTCCGGCATATCCCTTATCTTTGTTTCTCAGCTCAGCTGATATACATCTGCATACTGCACGCCGAAGCTCAGCGCCTCGGAATGGCTGCTGCAGAAGATGTCTACGTGCCCGTAAGCGGTTCCGCGGTCTTCTACCGTGTAAACCTGGCCGTTGATCATCAGTTTCGTTCCGAATGGTACACCGCCCATGGCAATCGTTCTTCCTGCGGTCGGTGTGGTTCCGCTCGCGGTGGATCCGCCGGACCACTGTCCGGTACAGATGGAACAGGAGCAATAGCCTGTCAGTTTAAATCTTCCAAGGTATGTTCCGCTGGAGGAGCTGCTGGAAGTATCTGACGCGGATGGACTCCCCGTTGTCGTGAGGATGCGCTGCTGTCCGAAGAACTGCTTCCGGAACTGCTGCTTGTATCGGTATCTGCTTTCGCTGCGGCATTTGCTGCTTCTGCGGCTGCGACTCTTGCGGCCTCGGCCTCGGCTGCCTGTTTTCTGGCGGCCTCTGCCTCAGCTTCTGCGGCAGCCTGCTGTGCGGCGGCTGCTTCCTCTTCTGCTTTCTTCTGCGCTGCAATCTCCTCTTCTTTCGCCTGACGGATCAGGTCGTTGATTGCATCTGCTTTGCTGTTGATTTCATCTACCAGTGCACTCTCGCTGGATTTTGCATCGTCCAGCTCTGCGGAGTAGGTACGGAGTTCCTGATAAGCTGCTGCGTACAGCTCCTGAATGGCTTCCTGCTGATCGCTGCTCTGCTGCTGCAGTTCTACGATCGCTGCCTGCTCTTCCTGCACCTGTGTTTCTTTTTCTTTTACCTGGTCTACCGTGTCCTCATACTCCTGCATAAGATCGCGGTCGAAATCGGAAATTTTCTGTATGTATTCTGCCCGGCTGATCAGCTCTGAAATGCTTTTGGAAGAAAAGAGCATTGCCATGTATCCGTTTCCGGAGGAATTTTCATACATATACTGGATACGGAGCTTCATCGCCTCGTACTGCTCTTCTTCTTTTGCTTTTGCATCTTCCAGATCTGCCTGAATCTGTACCAGTTCGTTCTGCTTCGCATCATACTGATCCTGAAGCTCCTGCAGACGGTTCTGCAGATCGTCCAGCTGCTGGTTCAGTTCGGAAAGATATTCTTCTGATTGTCCCTTTTTGGAATTGAGTTCGTCAATCCTGCTCTGTATGCTGTCAAGCTGAGACTGTGCGGCAGCCTGTTCTGCCTGAGCATTTGAAATTTTCTCCTTTGTACTGGCACCATAGCATGGCAGAACGGTTGCTGCCGTAAGCACTGTGGCCAAAACCAGGCTGAATAATTTCTTTTTTTTCATGTCGTACACCTCATACTTATTACGTTCTGTTGCTGATTGTCACTCCAAGTTACTGCGGAAAATGGGCCTTTTTTCCCGCCGTACTTTGCCATTATAACACAAGTATGTCTGAAATGAAAGTCTTTTTTTAATTTCTGTTAATAACTTTGTAATATTTCGACGTTTTTTCCTGCAAAAACTGGCATGATTTTTCTACTTTCTCCATCCAACAGGGTACTTATTTTTCAAGGTTCCATTGACCAGTTTGCCCCATCCAAGGCCGAATCCATCGACGCAGACCAGCTTCCAGCCTGACGGCGATGCGGTCTCTCCCGGCTCTACGGAAATTGTCTCACCGTGAAGATATTTTTCGGTACGCTCGTCATCTGCCTTTAAATTCATGTAATCTTTGAACTTGTCCGCGGAGAGTGTCACGGCAAACGGCTGTGACGGCTCGAAACGGTCTTTTTTCAGTTCACCGAGATACAGACCGTTCCGCAGGAAATGAAGATTCCGCACGCCATCCGGCAGGGACGGGGAATGGTATACTTTTCCGGCGCGGACTTCCAGTTCCTCCACCGGGATCGGTGCTGTCATCCGGGACAGGAAATCGGAAAGGATCTGTTTTTCTGCTTTCGACGGACCCGGTGCTTCCGTTCCACGGTCTTTTTTCCGGTTTTTCTGTTTTTTGTTTTTCTTTTCGATCGGTTTTTCTTCTGTCTCATAAGGAATGGCTTCGCCTTTTTTGCGGAACAGGGCAAGGTAATGGCCCTCGCCGTTCATTTTATGCGGCCAGATGCGCACGGTCTTTTCAATCTCCGGATCGCCGTTTCCCCAGACTGGATTGCCTTTTGAAAAACCTTCGTAGCCTTCCATCTCGATCAGTTCCATTTCCGGGAAGTTTTCCAGAAGGAAAGAAACGGTTCCCTCGTCCTCCTGCGGGGCGAAGGTACACGTCGAATACATCATGAGCCGCCCGGACGCAGCATTTTGACAGCATTCGAGGTGATCTCGCGCTGCAGATCCGCAAAGAAATCCGGCCGCTCCGGGGTCCAGGTGCCGATGACTGCCTCATCTTTCCGGAACATGCCCTCGCCGGAGCACGGTGCATCCACGAGGATTTTATCGAAGAAGCCCGGGAAGACGTCTGCAAGGCCTGCCGGTGTCTCATTGGTGACAAGCACGTTTTCACTTCCGAACAGCTCCAGATTGCGCAGCAGTGCTTTGGCGCGGGCGTTGCTGATGTCATTGGCGACAAGAAGGCCGGTTCCTTTCAGGCGCGCATTCAGCTCGGTTGCCTTGCCGCCCGGTGCGGCGCAGAGATCGAGCACACGCTCACCCGGTTCGATCGGGAGGCGGGACGCCGGGGTCATGGCGCTTGGCTCCTGCAGATAGAAGACGCCTGCCGCATACAGCGGAGACTGGCCCATGCGCATGCCGTCCGGCACGAAATAGCCGTTTGGAATCCACGGAATTTTCTTCCACGTTCCCGGAACAAGCGGCGGGAAATCTTCGGTCCGGCATTTTTTTGTATTCACACGCAGCCCGGCTGTGCGGGGTGCGTCGTAGGAAGTTAAAAATGCATCAAATTCATCGCCCAGCATGTCCTGCATGCGGGTCAGAAATTCCTGTGGTAACTGCGCCATGTATTGTCTCTCCTTTTTATTTTGCTTTGTTGTGCATCGGTCCCTTTTCGTGAACTGGCGATGCTTTTTCTGTCTTTGTTTCTTTTGTTTTGCATCTATTTCATAATTTCTCACAGAAAAAGAGACAGCTTTTTCGATTTTTCAATCTTTTTGCTGTCTCTTTTTTGCATAGCGGAGAAGAAGGGATTTGAACCCTTGCGCCGTTTCCGACCTACTGGTGTTCGAAGCCAGACCCTTCAGCCTCTTGGGTACTTCTCCGTATTTTGTCAAATACATCATATATTATAGTGCTTTTTTCGGGATTCGTCAATGATTTTTTCGATGGTTTCTGCTGGAAATGCGGGGATTGTATTTTTTACGGAAATATTCGAAAGTGCAACTTACTCAAACAAATAATCTTCCTCAGGCAGCATCCCATCCCGATGCTGCCTCTTCTTTTATTCTTTCCCTTCTTCCGCCCTCTTCCTCTCTTCTTTTTTCTTCTTTTTCACCACCCGCAGTCTCCGGAAAAACGCACTCAGCATCTCCGAGCACTCTTCTTTCAGCACGCCGCGCTCGACCTTCACCTGATGGTTAAACTCGTGCATTTCCAGCATATTTAAGATCGATCCCGCGCAGCCCGCCTTCGGTTCATGCTGCCGATGATGACTTCGCTGACTCTCGCCTGTACGATCGCACCGGCGCACATCTGGCACGGTTCCAGGGTGACATACAATGTACAGCCCTCCAGCCGCCAGTCGCCGAGCTTTTTGCTTGCTTTCCGGATCGCATTCAGTTCCGCGTGGGACAGCGTGTTTTTATCCGTATTTCTGCGGTTATAGCCCCGCGCAATCACCTTTCCCTCGTACACAATCACACAGCCGATCGGAACTTCCATCAGCTTTTCTGCTTTCTTCGCCTGCGTAATCGCCTGGCGCATGAAGCGTTCCCGTTCTTTCCGGTGCGCTTTTTCCTCCGGCGTTTCCAGCTTTGTTTCTTCTTCCATTGTGCACTTCCTTTCTTCTCTGCGTATATTTTCTGTCCTTCCCGCATATCGTGAACTGTAGCGCAGTATCTTTTTCTACTCTTTTTACTTCTATGCAGGAGGTTTTTATGTCTGATTACCGGCGTTTCATTGCCTATCTATACGAATACCCGAACAACCGCAAGGCGGATGCTGCGGCTTTGTCCGCGTGGAGTCGCAGAACGGCTTCTGCCGCATGGACTTCCAGATCAAATCGCCGTCTCTTCCGCCGGAGACCTCGGTCACAGTCTACGGTTTTATCCGCCGGTCAGGGCGGATGTACGGCATTCCGCTCGGAAATCTCCTTGCGGGGCGCTCTTCTACGAGTGGAAAACTCTTCACGCACTCCGATGCCATTGGGCAGACGGATGTCACGCTCGACGAGCTTGGCGGTCTGATCCTGCTCTGCCGCCAGACCGGCGTCATCGCCACCCAGTGGGACGATCTTCCGATTCAGCCGGAGTTTTTCGCTCCCACGCTCCCGCAGGAGCCCAAAACATCCGCAGACAATGGTACCAGACCGACCGAAGAGAAAACTGCCGAAACACCCGAACCTCTGGATCCCGCCGTACCTGCGCAGTCCCTGCCATCATCAGACGCTTCCAAAGCACAGTTCGATGAACTTTCCACAGAATTCAGCAGCAATTCCGAACTTTATCCACAAAATTCCAGCCCGGAATCCACCGTCTCCACAGAATCCACATCAACTGACACGGTAAACACCGTTCCTGCAGACCGGATCACGCAATCATCCGCCAACACACTCCATCCCGCATCCGCGGAATCTGTGAAAACCGCAGAAAGCTATCCCTCTGCCAACCGGAACCGCCGCAGCCCATCCCGGATTCTGCCGCCCAGCCGCTACATATGACTTCCGCCGATTTTCCCGCCGCAGCAGCCGTGCCGCCGTCCCGCGCTGCTCTCTATCTCCAGCTTCAGGACCAGTTCCCGGAGTTCCACCCGTTCCCAGATGATGATCTGACCGACTGCCTGCGCCTCTCACTCGACGATCTTCCACAGCTCCGCGCCGTCGGTCTTTCGGTGGATGCGAACCGCTTCGTCCTCCATGGCTCCTCGTCCTATCGCCATCTGCTCCTCGCCCGGAACCGCGACCAGCAGGAACTCTGGTATTTCGGCGTCCCCGGCGTCTACACGCCGAATGAGCAGTTCATGGCAAGCCTCTTCGGCTTTTTCCACTTCAAGCAGGCGATGCGCCCCTCCGAGCTCGCGCCCGATGCCCGCTTCGGCTACTGGTACCGCACGCTTTAAAGCGTTTTTTAATCCACGCCGCGGATCTCCACCGTCTCAATCTTTCCGCGCAGGATCTCGCAGAACCGCTCGAGCTGCTCCCTCGCATACCCCGAGAACCTCGGATCAATCACATAATCCGATTTCCGGTAATTCTGCAGGAAGTACCGTTTTGCCCCGGAAAGCCACTTTCCGATCGCTTCGATCTCTTCCCTTCCATGCAGCTCTTGGCAGAGCGTTGTCCGGAACTCATAGTCCACCACGCCGCTCTTTAAAAACTCGACCGACTCATTGATCCGCATCACATCGATCTTTTTCACGCCCGCCGTCTCGCCGTACCGGGACGCGCGTTTTTGATGTCCATGGCGACGTAGTCGATTTTCTTCTCTTCCACCAGCTTTTTCAAAATCTCCGGCCGGTATCCATTCGTATCGAGCTTCACAAGATATCCCAGTTCCTTAATTTTCGTCACGAACCGCTCCAGATCCGGATCCAGCGTCGGCTCACCGCCCGTCACGCAGACGCCGTCCAGCACGCCGCGCCGCTTTTCGAGCACTGCAAAAATCTCCTCCTCCGGAATCACCGGCTCCCATTCGGGATGCTGCACGAGATTTCCGTTCTGGCAGAACGGGCAGCGGAAATTACATCCGCCCGAAAACAATGTGCACGCCACCTTGCCCGGGTAATCCAGCAGCGTCAGCTTTTGAAATCCATGTATGACCATATGCTATCCTCTCCGACCGCAGGACTTCGAACTTTCGTCCGCCCTGCAACAGAAAAAGCGGAACCATAATGTCCGCTTTTTCCATTCATCTTCTATTGGTAATTATTTGCCGTAACGCTCTGCCTGGGAACGGATCAGGTCCAGATCATCAAAATAGTTGATTTTCATGGCTGCTTTGACATCCGCCAGTGTCTGAGCGGCAACTTTTTCTGCCTCTTCGCTGCCTTTTTTCAGCATCTCATAGATCGCCGGAATGTCTTTTTCCAGTTCTTTTCTGCGGTTGCGGATCGGCTCTAAGGTCTCCTGCAGTACATTGTTCAGGAACTTCTTCACTTTGACATCGCCAAGGCCGCCTCTCTGGTAATGTGCTTTCAACTCGTCGAGATTTGCGTAATCCGGCAGATAGCGCTCGAAGTGCTCCGGCTGGCAGAATGCATCGAGATAAGTAAATACGGTATTTCCCTCGATCTTGCCCGGATCGGTGATCTTGATGTGATCCGGGTCGGTGTACATGCTCATGACTTTTTTCTTGATCTCATCCGGCTCCTCGGACAGGTAAATGCAGTTTCCAAGCGATTTACTCATCTTCGCTTTTCCGTCGATACCCGGCAGACGTCTGCAGGAATCATTCTCCGGCAGCATAATCTTCGCTGCACAAGTGCTTCGCCATAAACTGTATTGAATTTGTGGACGATCTCCTGTGTCTGCTCGATCATCGGCATCTGATCCTCTCCAACCGGAACGGTCGTTGCCTTGAATGCAGTGATATCGGCTGCCTGGCTGATCGGGTAGGTGAAGAATCCAACCGGGATGCTCGCCTCAAAGTTTCTCATCTGGATCTCCGATTTTACGGTTGGGTTTCTCTGCAGTCTGGAAACCGTAACGAGATTCATATAATAGAAAGAAAGCTCGCACAGTTCCGGAATCTGAGACTGGATAAAGATGGTGCTCTTTTCCGGATCAAGTCCGCAGGAAAGGTAATCCAGTGCTACCTCCAGAATGTTCTGGCGCACCTTCTCCGGGTTGTCCGCATTGTCGGTCAGCGCCTGTGCGTCTGCAATCATGATGTAAATTTTATCGAATTCACCGGAGTTCTGCAGCTCCACGCGGCGGCGCAGTGAACCAACGTAATGTCCTACATGCAGCTTGCCGGTCGGTCGGTCGCCGGTCAGTATAATTTTTCCCATTTTTTCTTCCTGCCTTCCTGATACGTAATCTTCGCAGTCCGCTTCTGTATGAAAAATTTCATGAAAATTCTCATAACTGCGGACCTTCTACATACCCTCTATAATACCGTCTTTTTACAAACACTGTCAATGGTCTTTTCCTGTAAAATCCCTCAAAATATCTATTATGAGACAAATCGTTCAACAGCCACGTACAGCCTTCCCTTTTTCGTCTGATTCTGCACGCCAACATAGCGGAATTTTCCCATATGGCGCACGGTCACGAGATCGTCCTCTTTTAATGACGCGCTCGGCGACGTCACCAGCTTTCCGTTGATAAACACCTGGCCGCCCTCGATCAGCGGCACCATTTTGCTCCGCGAACTGCTGAACGCCAGCGACAGCACCGCATCGAGCCGCACGGAAGCGACGGAGCCTTCTTTCCGCTCGGTTTTCGGCTCCGTCAGCTCCTCCGGCAGTCCCGCCTCGACTTCACAGTACACGCTCGTATGGCGCACTTTTTTCAGCTCCGCACAGATGTAGTCCGCCATATCCGCCATACAGATCAGATACGCCTGGTTTCCATCAATCAGAATGTCTCCCAGCTTATACCGCTCCACACCGAGATTCATCAGTGATCCTAAGAAATCACGGTGTGACAGCGCATCCGCAAATTTTTCATTCAGCGGGCTGATGCGCACGACTGCAATCGGAAGCATCAACGCATCACCGTCCTCTGCATAGGATGGCAGAAACAGCGCCGCTTTCCGCTCTGCCGCCTCGTATCCGCCGGACAGCACGTAACGCACGCCCGGAATTTTATTTACCGTACGGTAGAACAGATCCTGCTCCGCCAGCGTCAGAAACTCCGTGTGCGACGGAACATCCCTGTGATAACACTGCTCTGCCAGATCCTGAATCCGTCCGACCAGCACTTCTTCCTCATTCATGGTAATCCCCCTTTGATACACCGCGGGCTGCCCCTGTTTTCTTTCGGGCAGCCACGTATCACACTTTATTTATCCAGCAGCATCGACAGCCCGATCCGCTTCTTCGCCAGATCAAGGCTGATGACCTTCACTTCCACGATATCGCCGACGCTCACAGCCTCCAGCGGATGCTTGATGAAGCGTTTCGTCATCTGGGAAATGTGGACGAGTCCGTCCTGATGCACGCCGATATCGACGAATGCACCGAAGTCAATGACGTTGCGCACGGTTCCCTTTAAGATCATGCCGACCTTCAGGTCCTTCATATCGAGCACGTCGGTGCGCAGGATCGGGCGCGGCATCTCGTCACGCGGGTCACGGCCAGGCTTCTGCAGCTCTTTGATGATATCGCGCAGCGTAATCTCGCCGACACCGATCTCCTCTGCCATCTTTTTGTAATCTTTGATGAAGAACGCCGTCGGTCCCTCGCTGATCTGCTCTGTCTTCATATTTAACTTTGCAAACAGCTTCTCGACTGCCTCGTAGCTCTCCGGATGAACGCTTGTGCCGTCCAGCGGATTTTTGCCGCCGGTGATGCGCATAAAGCCCGCGCACTGCTCAAACGCCTTCGGTCCGAGTTTTGCCACTTTCAGGAGCTCTTTTCTGCTCTCGAAACGGCCGTTCTCCTCGCGGTATGATACGATGTTTTTTGCTATCACCTTGCTGACACCGGAAATGTATTCCAGCAGCGACGCGGATGCCGTATTCAGATCGACACCGACTTTATTCACGCAATCCTCAACGACACCGCCGAGCGCCTCGCCGAGCTTCTTCTGGTTCATATCGTGCTGATACTGGCCGACACCGATGGATTTCGGATCGATTTTGACAAGCTCTGCCAGCGGATCCTGCACACGGCGTGCGATGGAAGCGGCGCTTCGCTGTCCGACATCAAAGTTTGGAAATTCCTCGGTTGCCAGCTTGCTTGCGGAGTAAACGGACGCTCCCGCCTCGTTGGTGATCACATACGCAACCTTCTCCGGGATCTCTTTTAAGATCTCGACGATGATCTGCTCGGACTCACGGCTTGCAGTTCCGTTTCCGACAGAAATCAGGGTGACGCCGTATTTGTGGATCAGATCTTTTACGGTCGCTTTTGCTGCTGCAATCTTCTTCTCGTTCGTCGGCGCGGTCGGGTAAACCACGGTGGTGTCGAGCACTTTTCCGGTCGCATCGACAACGGCCAGCTTGCATCCCGTACGGAACGCCGGGTCCCATCCAAGGACAACCTGGCCTGCGATCGGCGGCTGCATCAGAAGCTGCTCAAGGTTCTTTCCAAAGACCTTGATCGCACCATCCTCTGCCTTTTCGGTGAGCTGATTTCTGACCTCACGCTCGATGGCCGGAGCGATCAGACGGTTGTAGGCATCCTCGATGGTCGCCTGCAGAACCGGCTTTGTCTGCGGATTCTCTTTGGTGATGATTTTTTTCTCGAGATAACGCAGGATTTCTTCCGTCGGCGCCTCAATTTTGACGTTCAGGAATTTTTCTTTCTCACCGCGGTTCAGTGCCAGCACACGGTGTCCGGCAATTTTTGATACCGGCTCGGAAAACTCATAGTAATTCTCGTAAACGGACTCTGCTTTCTCATCCTTTGCTGTCGAGACGATCAGGCCCTTCGCCTCGGTTCTGCGGCGGATCTCCATACGGTAATCGGCCTCATCGGAAATGCTCTCGGCGATGATGTCGCAGGCACCAGCAATGGCGTCTTTTGCCGTTTTGACTTCCTTTTCTTCTGAAACAAAAGCCTCTGCCTCTTTTTCGAGCGGCTCTTTTGTCATCTGCAGAAGAATGATATTCGCCAGCGGCTCCAGTCCTTTTTCTTTTGCGATCGTCGCACGCGTCCGGCGTTTCGGACGGTACGGGCGGTATAAATCCTCTACGACCACGAGAGTTGCGGCCTCTTCGATGGATTTTTTCAGTTCTGCGGTCAGCTTGCCCTGCTCCTCGATGCTCGCAAGGACAACGGCCTTGCGGTCATTTAAACTGCGCAGGTACATCAGACGGTCATACAGATTTCGCAGTACCTCATCGTTTAAGGAACCTGTTGCTTCTTTTCGATATCGTGAAATAAAAGGGATCGTGTTTCCCTCGTCAATCAGTTTCACTGCAGCTTCTACCTGCCACGGTTTCACGTTCAGCTCGGCTGCCAATACCTGATTCATATCCATAGGTAAATTCCTCCTGTTGTCTCTTCCAAAACACGCTGTTCCTTCTCTGTTTTTCCCGCATAAAAAGCGGGACCCTTGGCGGAACAGCCACTCTATTACCTTATCAATAGGTCTTGTTTTTGTCAACCTTACATGATAAAATCTTTACTATAGCTTTTTTGACAGACTGCGTGTGAAACCGCGCTTTTTTGCAGAAGAAAGGACATTTTATGACACCAGAAAATTACAATCCAAACACCAATGAGTCCGGAGATTCCTATCAGTCCTCCCATCCGTACGGCGTGCCTGAGGGCCAGCGTCCCGGACCGTATCAGCATTACCAGCAGCAGCCTCCCGTACAGCCGCCGCGCAGGACGGTTCGCAGGCCCTTGCGGCCGCTTCGATGGTCATGGCGATCTGCTCCTTTTTGTTCATGCTCAACATGGGGTCCCTGTTTTTCGGCTCGCTCGGCGTGATCTTCGCCTTTTAAGCCGCGGCGCAGGACGCATGAGCGGCACGGCAAAAGCCGGTCTTGCGGGCTGTACCATCGGCATAATTGTCGGTATCTGCATCATGTATGCTTTCCTGCTTTTCAACATGGTCAGCGGCGGCAGCACCAACCTGCTCGAGCGGTATTACAATCAGTACATGCAGGAATACCAGATGACACCGGATAACGGAACAACCACCGACGGAAATACCATCTAAGTACCAGAAAGGATTTTTCATGAACGGACAAAAACAGAAATTTTCAGAACTGAAAAAGCAGGCCCGTGAGGCCATGGCAGGCCGATGCGGCACGCTGGTGGGCGCAACCGCGATCAACCTGTTTCTCACCTTCTCCTGCTCCCTCATCCCGACGCTGATTTTTTCAGGCACAACGCTGTACGATATCATTTTTCTGAATCTGACGCTGTTCCTGTTTTCCCTGCTCCTCAGCCTCTTCCAGGCAGGCTACTTAAAATCTGCCTCTCGACTGCGCGGGACCGATTCCGGTCGTGTACTGATGCTCTCGCTTCTTATCATCACCCGCACCGACGTATGTCGCTGATGTTCCTTATCATCAACGGCATCAGCTCCGTGATCGCCCTGATTTCCAGCATTCCAGCTTCCAGTATCTTTCCTCCCCGAGTGCGGAACTGACGCTTGGAACAGCACTTTCCATCGAAGCCGAGCTTTCTTCGCTCATGAATGTTTACGTTTATAAGCTGATCGGCTCTCTCGTTTCCACGCTGGTGCTGGTTCCGTTTTCCCTTTCCACCTTCGTGATGAACGACGCTCCCGGCATCGGCCCGATCCAGGCGATCCGTCAGAGCTTTGCGATGATGAAAAGAACTTTTTCCGCTACATTCTGCTTCTCTTAAGTTTCTTAGGGCTTGAGATTCTCGCATCCTGTTCCTGTGCCATCGGCTTCTTATGGGTGATGCCGTATATGCAGATCACGATGGCTGCGTTCTATCAGGAACGGAAAGATATCCTGTATCCGGCATCGGAACCGGTGGGATATGATACGGATTCCTTTGGATCCGGCACAGATCTTTAAAAATAAATCTTAAGATAATTAAAAAGACTTCACACCCCTTGCTTTACGGCTGTGAAACGTCTTTTTAGTTATGTCTATTTCGAGATCTTAAATTCTCGCGCGGATTCTGCTCTGGATTCCGTCGAGTTTCTCTGCTTTTTCTCTGTACTCCTGCTCTGTGATTTCGCCTGTGATGAATGCGAACTCCTCGGACAGACTTGGAACTGCTACGATTTCTACTTTTCCGAACAGCTCCTCGATCTCACTCTGGCGCTCTGCGGCGTGGCCGGACACGCGGACGAAGAAGCGGCTCTTTACATCATCGATCTGCAGCAGGTCCAGTTTTTCCTCGCTCCAGCTCATCATGATGTTTCTGCCTTTGTTCTTTGCGCAGTCTACGACATCGGCTACAACGGCACTTGCGGTCGGAAGCTTTCCTGCTCCGCTTCCGTAGAACATCGCATCACCCAGTACATTTCCGTGGATGAAGATGGCGTTGAAGACACCGTTTACGCTGTACAGCGGGTTTTTCGCGTCAATCATCACCGGGCTTACCATGGCGTAATACTGATCACCCACCTTGCGGCTTGTTGCGAGCAGTTTGATTGCGGTTCCCATCGAAGTCGCATATTTGATATCCTCTGCGGTGATCTTTGTGATTCCCTCGGTGTAAACCTCTTCGTAATTGACTTCTTTTCCATAAGCAAGAGAAGAAAGAATCGCAATTTTACGGCACGCATCGTAGCTTCTACATCTGCTTCCGGGTTGCGCTCTGCGTAGCCGAGGCGCTGTGCCTCTTTTAATACATCCGCGAAATCGGAACCGTCGCTTGCCATTTTGCTTAAGATATAGTTCGTGGTACCATTTAAGATACCAGTTACTTCATCGATCTCATCTGCAGTCAGGGAGGAGTTTAACGGACGGATGATCGGGATACCGCCGCCGCAGCTTGCCTCAAACAGATAGTTTGCGCCGTGCTCTTTTGCAATTGCAAGAAGCTCGGTACCGTGTCTTGCCACCAGCTCTTTGTTGGATGTGCAGACGCTCTTTCCAGCCTCCAGCGCACGTTTTGTGAAGGTGTAAGCCGGCTCAACGCCGCCCATGACCTCGACAACAATATCAACCTCCGGATCGTTTGCGATCACTTCGTAATCATGTACCAGCACTTTTTCCACTGGATCTCCCGGGAAATCTCTTAAATCCAGAACGTATTTGATATTAATCTCGTTCTCTGCTCTCTTGTTGATGCTGTCATGGTTCGTGTTGATGACTTCTACCACGCCGGAACCAACGGTGCCATATCCTAATACTGCAATCTGAATCATCTCTTTTGTCCCTCTCTTGCTTTTTCTTTTTCAGGACTCCTGTCCTAAGATTTTAAAATAATGAACTCCCTGTCTGGACTCAATCTCGTTGATCATCTCCGAGGCGTCTCCCCGGTCTTCCGCGATATCCACGCTGATCGTCAGTGACGCCACGCCGTTTAACGGAATCGTCTGATGAATGGTCAGAATGTTTCCGTGAAACTCGGCGATAATCTTCAGCACATCGGAAAGCAGTCCCGGCTCATCGTCCATCTGCAGAATAAACGTAATCGTTTTTCCTTTTGCATTGTCATGAAAAGGAAGAATATCATCTTTGTATTTATAGAAAGAGCTTCTGCTGATTCCCGCTTTTTCCGTTGCCTGCTGCACGGTAAGCTCCTGCATATCCATCAACCGTTTGGCCTCGATGACCTTCAAAAGGACCTCGGGAACCGCTTTTTCTTTGATTACATAGTACTTTGTTTTCTCTTCTCTCATGGCAATCCTCTACCTTTATACTCTTTCCAGGAAATACATTTGTTTTCACAGGAAAGATCGTATCATATTCCGACACAATACGCAAGGAATTTTTCGAATCGGTTTTCAGAAGCCAATGCTTCCGCCGCCGTGACTGTTTCCGCTCGACGAAGTGTGAACGGTGCTTCCGCCGCCACCTCCGCCGCCAGAAACGCCTCCGCCGTGGTTTCCATCATCCTTCTGGATTTTGTGCATCGATACATGACGGTCGATCAGCGCATCCCTGCGGTCTCTGATGTTTACGCGTTTCAGATCCGCATAGCTCTTTGCACCACGGTTTTTCTTTCGTCTGTAGCTCTTCCAGATTCCAAAATAAACAAGAATTCCTGTCGCAGCCGCTGCGATAACAGAAATAAGAGCTTCCGTGCTGTTGATTTTGCGGTAATGAATAATGGAACCGTCTTCTGTAATCAGATAGTCCGCATCGGAAACGCCTCGGTCGAAGCATTCCTGCGTCATCGTAATCATTTTTGCAAAGGTTCCCGCATAGTCGCCGTCTTTCGCGTAGCCCTGCGCCGCCTGCAGGATATCATCAATTTCCGCATCGGACATGTAATACTGCATAATACCAGATGTCGAAATCACAATCTGGCGCTGTCCCATATCGATGAGGAAGCAGACACCGTTTGGCTCTTTCGGATACTTTTTGTCATAAAAATCATCTGCAATCGCCTGACAGTCCTCGGAACCACTGCTGCGCTCGGTCAGGATGACCATATGGAGCTTTGTATTGCGCTCGAACTCTGTACAGGATCTCTCGAGGTCCTGCTCCTCCTCATCGGAAAAAAGTGATGCATTGTCGTAGACATACTGGGATTCGGCTTTTACAATATTCACAGAAAAAACTCCGCACAGCAGAAGGGCCGCAAAAATTCCGAGCAGATATTGTCCTGCTTTTTTCATTCTTCTCATGCGAAATACCCTCCTATCAGCATCACAATCAGGACCAGAAGAGCACTCACAGCCGACGTCAGAAGGGCTCTCTTCCGCTCATAGGGAAAATCGCCGTTGATCGTTCCGGTCTGGCCGTTCATCGCATAGTAGTAAACCTTCCCGTCCTTTCCCGGATACGTCAGCGTCCAGACGGGAAACAGGACGTAACGCCAGTCTCCTGCTTCGGGGAAAGGTTCATTTTTTCCTGCTCGAGGGAGATATATTCGTTCGCCTCATTCCGCATGGCGCCGCGTGCCATCGTCTCCAGTTCTTTTTTCAGTTCCGGTGCGATCTGCTGCTGTTCGATATCACGCTTTTCCGCCTGAAAGCCGGAAAGGTACCCCATGGAAAACGGCTGCATCTCCTCCAGACGGTATGGCTGTACGCATTCGATCAGATCGCGGTCTGCCTTGTTCAGAGCGTTACGCGACAGACCGTCCACACGGACCTCTCCCTCCCGGCGGACATCGTAGATGCTGGTCTCTGTGTACTCCACATCACCGGTCTGCCAGACTCTCACCTTCCGGCCGCGCGCTATGTAATCCGTCTCAAAGTCTCCGCCGTAAATCCAGTACGGGAAATAGACACCTGTCATCTTCTGTACCTGACTCTTTTCGAAAAAGTCCTTCGGAATAAAGTGTTTCTTCCGGGTAAATGACAAAAATTTCTCGATTGCCTGCTCCTTGCTGATTTTGAACGGCAGCACAAAATCCGGCATATATTCTCCCGAAAGCCGGCCTGAAAGCACCACCGGATTGTGGCAGTAGAAACAGTATGTCGCTGCCGTCGTCGCATCGGTCACAATCTCGGCGCCGCAGTTCGGGCAGGTGTAGACAACTGCTTCGCCCTGCTCTGTTTCCCCTTTTGTTTCCTCCGTACTGCTTTCCTTCTGTGCATCGGATGCTTCCTGTGCACCGGCAGCATCGTCCTCCCCGTTCAGCGCTTCCGCTGCTTTCGGGTTCGCCTTTTCGGCTTCTTCCTGTGTAAACGAGGACAGGCAGTACTCGCATTTATACTTTCCGCTTGCCGGATCGAAGGTCAGATCGCCTCCGCAGTTCGGGCATTTGTATGTAATAACCTCCATATTCTATCCCTCCTTCCCCGGAGCCGCTGTTGTATTGGATGGTTATCTGTTTTCTTTTACTGTCTTGGTTTTCCGCAGTTCGAGCAGAACTTGCCGGTATTCTCCGTTCCGCATGCGCAGACCCATTTTCCTGCCGCTTCCGGTTTCGGGCTGCCACAGTTCGAACAGAATTTACCGCTGTTCTCGGTTCCACACTTGCCGCAGATCCACACCATCGGCTTTGCACTTCCGCAGTTTGAGCAGAAATTGCCGGTGTTCTCCGTTCCGCAGGAGCATTTCCATACTCCTTTTGCAGCTTCCTGCTGTGCCTTGGCTGCCGCCTGCTGCTGCATCTGCTGCTGATTCGAAGCGGACGCCGATGCAAACGAGGAACCGAAGGCATTCATGCCCATCTGAACACCCATAAAGCCGTTCATGGCTCCGTTTGGGTTGGCTGCTGCTTTCTCCATACTGCGTGCCATCGCTCCCTGTACATAGCCCTCACGGATCGATGGATCAGACATCATCGCACCTTCGTTGCGCATCTGGATCAGTTTCTGGGAAGCTTCATCGTAGGAAAGGCTTGCGATTGCCACGGACTGGATCTCCATGCCGCGCATTGCCCGCCAGCTCTCATCCATCGCATCTGCCATGTAGCGGGACAGCTCGGCGCTCTTGGATGCTGCGAACGAAATGCGGATGCCGTCGGCTGCCATCTGATTGATCGAGGACTGCAGGCCCTCTAAAAATTCGTTCATATACTGCTCGTTGATATCCTCGATCTCTACGCGGGATGCGTTTCTCGGCACAGCCTCTGCGTAGAAGCGGAGCGGATCGATGATGCGGATGGAATAGGAACCGTGTGCCCGAAGGAACAGCTCGGCATTGTAGAACTGGTCGAAATAGTTGACCGGATTTCTCGTTCCGAATTTGATTCCCTTGATTTCCTGCAGATTAATATAGAAAACTCTCTGCTCATGCGGGGTCTGGCCGCCGAATTTCAGGCGCTCAAACGTATCTTTTACGGCTGCGTCAAGCGATCCGCTGAACATCGACGGAGACGATGACTGGTCTACGGTAAAGTAGCCCGGCTCTGCGGTGTAATCAATGATCTTTCCGCCGTCCACCAGCATCATAAACTGATTGTCATAGACATGGATCACAGAACCGTTTGAAATCGTCTGGCTTCCCTTTTTATTCTGGCCTTTTCTTACCAGAATTCCCTCTGTAAATACCGTATGTTCCCCCATCTCATACGGTTCCACGGTCTCCAGCCACTGATCGGCGAAACTGCCGTGTACTGCATTGACTGCTGCTCTGATAATACCCATACTTTTACCTCCTGTTTGCCTTTGGCTTCAAAACAGAAAGGAGCATTTCCGTCCTCTGTTGGTGAAAATGCTCCTTATTTTACTTGTCACTGTGCTCTGCCCACAGCCGAATTATGCTTCTTCCTCTTTCGCTCCGGTTCCGAGGGCAATCCACTTCAGATATGCGTTGATAAACAGATCAATTCCGCCGTCCATGACTGCATCGACGTTTCCGGTCTCTGCGTTGGTACGGTGGTCTTTGACCATGGTGTATGGCTGCATAACGTAAGAACGGATCTGGTTGCCCCAGCCGATCTCGGTTACTTCGCCGCGGATGTCGCTCAGCTTATCTGCCTGCTCCTGGAGTTTCAGCATATACAATTTTGCTTTCAGCATCTGCATTGCCTTGTCCTTGTTCTGGAACTGGGAACGCTCATTCTGGCACGTAACCACGATGCCGGTCGGCATATGCGTGATTCGGATCGCCGATGACGTCTTGTTGATGTGCTGTCCGCCGGCACCGCTGGAACGGTACGTATCGATACGAATATCCTCATCACGAACCTCAACATCGATCTCTTTGTCGATATCCGGCATAACATCGCACGATACGAACGATGTCTGGCGTTTTCCTGCCGCGTTGAACGGAGAAATACGGACGAGACGGTGAACTCCTTTTTCGGATTTCAGATAACCGTAAGCGTTTTCGCCGTTGACCTGGAATGTCACGGACTTCACACCGGCCTCATCACCGTCCAGAAAGTCGAGTTCCTCGATCGTAAAGCCTTTGCGTTCTGCCATCTGGTGTACATACGGTACAGCATGCCGCACCAGTCGCACGCCTCGGTTCCGCCTGCACCTGCGTTCAGTTTGATGATCGCATTGTCCTTGTCAAATTCGCCGGACAGCAGGGTTTTGATGCGGATGGCATCGAAGGATGCCTTGAACTCTTCCATCATTTCCGCGATTTCCGGAACAACGGAATCGTCATCCTCCTCCTGTCCCATCTCAATCAGAGTTTCCATATCTTCTTTGGCGGATACCAGTTTCTGATACGTATCTCTGTCCTCTTTCATGCTGCTCAGCTGTTTCATCTGCTCCTGCGCTTCTTCGGGGTTGTCCCAGAAATTGGGTTCCTCCATTTTACGCTCTAATTCTTCGATCCTCTGCTCTTTGTTAGCGAGGTCAAAGTGAATCCCTCACTTCCACTAATGGTTTATCGTATGTGCCAAGTTCCATTTTGAACTGGTCTAATTCAACTACCACAAGCTTCACCTGCTTTCTGTTTTATATTTTGTATGACACGCAGCTTCTGGTAGGGAAGCTGCGTGCTTTGTCAAACGGATCGTGCTCATCCGTCTCACTGCTGTTCTGCTTTTATCAAACCGGTTTTCTTCCGCAGCACTGTTTGTACTTCTTGCCGCTTCCGCACGGGCATGGATCGTTTGGATAGATCTTACGCTCTGCGCGCTGTACCGGTTTTCTCGGGCCGGACTCGTCTTTGTTGGTTCCGGTCACTTTGGCTACCTGCTCACGTTCTACTTTCTGCTCAACACGTACATGGAACAGGAGACGGACGGTATCCTGCTGGATGGACTCGAGCATTTCGTTAAACATGTCGTAAGCTGCCATCTTGTACTCAACCTTCGGGTCTCTCTGGCCGTATGCCTGCAGACCGATACCCTCGCGGAGCTGATCCATATCATCGATATGATCCATCCACTTCTGGTCGATAACCTTCAAAAGAACGACACGCTCAAGCTCACGAATCTGCTCCTCCTCCGGGAATTCTGCTTCTTTCTCCTCGTAGAGTTTAACAGCTTCCTCTTTTAACTGCTGTTTCAGCTCGTTTTTGGAAATCTTCTCTACGCGCTCTTTTGTCACTGCCTTCACCGGCATGATGGAAAGCAGCATCTCATTTAATTCTGTCAGATCCCATTCGGACTGCTCTGTGTTCTCGCCGATGCAGAGATCTACGGTATTGTCGATGGTATCGGCAATCATCTTGAAGATGGTATCTCTCATGCTCTCGCCGTCCAGTACGCGGCGTCTCTCTTTGTAGATGATCTCACGCTGCTCGTTATTGACCTGGTCATAGTCGAGCAGGTTTTTACGGATTCCGTAGTTGTTGCCCTCGATCTTCTTCTGCGCTTTTTCGATGGCGGAAGAAAGCATCTTGTGCTCGATCTGCTCATTTTCCGGTACGCCGAGGGATTTGAAAATGCCCATCAGTTTTTCGGAACCGAAGAGTCTCATCAGATCGTCTTCCAGGGAAATGTAGAAACGGGACTCACCCGGGTCTCCCTGACGGCCGGAACGACCGCGGAGCTGATTGTCGATACGGCGGGACTCATGACGCTCGGTGCCGATGATCTTTAAGCCGCCGGCAGCTTTTGCCACATCATCCAGCTTGATATCGGTACCACGGCCGGCCATGTTGGTCGCGATGGTAACGGCTCCTGCCTCACCGGCATGGGCTACGATTTCTGCCTCGAGCTCATGGAACTTCGCATTTAAGACCTGATGCGGAATTCCCTCGCGGCGCAGCATTTTGCTGATCAGCTCGGAAGTCTCAATGGTGATGGTACCAACCAGAACCGGCTGGTTCACGGCATGTGCCTCTTTGACTTCCTCTACGACTGCGTGGAATTTCTCTTTTTTCGTCATGTATACGGCATCGTCCATATCCACACGGATGACCGGGCGGTTGGTCGGGATCTCGATAACGTCCATGCCGTAGATGTCACGGAACTCCTGCTCCTCGGTGAGGGCAGTACCGGTCATGCCGGCTTTTTTCTCGTATTTGTTAAAGAAGTTCTGGAACGTGATGGTTGCCAGAGTCTTGCTCTCTCTTCTTACTTTAACGTGCTCTTTTGCCTCGATTGCCTGATGCAGACCATCGGAATAACGGCGGCCCGGCATGATACGGCCGGTGAACTCATCGACGATCAGAACCTCGTCGTCTTTGACTACGTAGTCCTTGTCGCGGTGCATCAGATAATTGGCACGCAACGCCAGGATCACGTTGTGCTGGATCTCCAGGTTCTCCGGATCGGAGAGATTCTCGATATGGAAGAAGTTCTCGACTTTCTTCACACCGTCATCGGTCAGGGTAACGAATTTGTCCTTCTCGTTGACGATGAAGTCTCCGGTCTCCTCGATCTCCTCGCCCATGATCGCGGTCATCTTGGTCATCTCGCCGCTTGCCTCGCCGCGCTGCATCTGGTGTGCCAGAATATCTGCGGTCTCGTACAGCTTGGTGGATTTGCTGCTCTGTCCGGAAATAATCAGAGGTGTTCTTGCCTCGTCGATCAGGACGGAGTCGACCTCGTCGATGATACAGTAAGCAAGCTCTCTCTGTACGAGCTGCTCCTTGTAGATCACCATGTTGTCACGCAGGTAATCGAAACCAAGTTCGTTGTTGGTGATGTAGGTGATGTCGCATGCATACTGCTGGCGGCGCTCATCGTTCTTCATATCGTTCAGAACGACACCGACGGTCAAACCGAGGAATCTGTGGACTTTGCCATCCACTCAGCATCTCGGTTTGCCAGGTAATCGTTGACGGTAACAATGTGGACACCGCGTCCGGTCAGTGCATTCAGGTAAGCCGGAAGGGTGGAAACGAGGGTTTTTCCTTCACCGGTTTTCATCTCAGCGATACGGCCCTGATGGAGGATAATACCACCGATCAGCTGTACGCGGTGGTGTTCCATACCGAGGGAACGTTTTGCTGCCTCGCGGACGGTTGCGAATGCTTCCGGGAGAATGGAATCCAGGGATTCGCCTCCGTTGTAGCGGTCTTTATATTCCTTTGTCTTGGCACGCAGCTCTTCATCGGTCAGCGCCTGCATGGTCGGGCGGAGAGCTTCGATTTTGTCTACAATTGGATAGATTCGTTTCAGCTCGCGCTCACTGTGCGTACCAAAAAGTTTTTCTGTGAATTTCATAGAATGTTTGCTCCTGCTTTCTCTATTAATTGCCATATTAACATATGGTACTATTCTACCACTTCTGGCACAAGATAACAATGAATTTTTCGTAAACATTTGGTGCCGTTCCCCGGTTTTCCGCTGTTTTTACGGCTTTTCCCGGACTTTCCGGCCCTTTCCGCGAAAAAGTCACCCTGTTTCACAGCTTTTCTAAGCTGGAAACAGGGTGACTGTTCATTCTTTATTTACTTTTCAGCACTCCGGCTCGATCAGACCGTAGGTGTTGTTCTTTCTCTTGTAAACGACGTTTACTTCGTCGGTCTCTGCATTGCGGAATACGAAGAAGGTGTGTCCAAGAAGTTCCATCTGTACGCAGGCATCTTCCGGATACATTGGTTTCATGCCGAATTTTTTCGTACGGATGATCTGGATGTCTTCGTCCTCCAGATAGTCATGCTCCAGATATTCTTTCTGGAAGTTTCCTGCTTCCTGCTGTTTGTCGGCAATTTTGTTTTTGTATTTGCGAAGCTGGCGTTCGATGACTTCCTCTACCAGATCGATGGATACGTACATATCGTTGCTTACCTGCTCGGAACGGATGATATTTCCTTTTACCGGAATGGTAACCTCAATTTTCTGTCTTTCTTTCTCTACGCTTAAGGTTACAATGACATTTGTGTCAGGCGTAAAATATTTCTCCAGTTTGCCAAGTTTTTCGTTGACCGCGGCTTTTAATCCCTCTGTCACGTCAATATTTTTTCCGCTGATGGTAATTTTCATTATGCCCAACCCCTTTGCTCTCAAATTTTACAGGTTCTTCACTTCCCCTGTAAGTAACTCTAATTATAGCAATAGTTGTCTCTATTTGCAATAGTATTTAGAAAATTCATGAATATTTTAGAGTTTTTTCTGTTACAGTTCACTTGTATCTTATTTTTGACAGATTTCATGCTCGCATGAAAATCTGTCAAGAATAAGATACAAAGGGAGCGCCTGGTTATGAGCAAAAAGGAGCTGCGCAGCAGCGGAGAGCGCTGAAAGCGCGGTTTTGCGAATGGCGCGGGTGAACGTCCGTTTCCGCTTACCGGCGGCATACTGCCAGCACGTCTTCAAACTTCATTTTGCCGCCGAACAGATCCAGTGCACTGCCAATTGTCACATCGACGTGGTTGTTTCCCAGTTTTTTGAGCAGCTCCAGGTCTTCAAAACTTCCCACGCCGCCGGCGTACGTCACCGGAAAATCTTTCATCTTCGCAAGCAGTTCCACCAGCTCCGTCTCAATGCCGGAAGCCTTTCCCTCGACATCCACGGCATGGATCAGGAACTCATCACAGTATTCTGACAGGTGATGCAGCAGTTCCTCTGTCACTTCTTCGTCCGTGAACTTCTGCCAGCGGTCCGTCACGATATAGTATTTTCCGTCCCGCTTCCGGCAGCTTAAATCCAGTGTCAGCCGCTGCTTTCCTACCGTCGTCACCAGCTTGTCCAGATTTTCATAGAACACATGGCCGTCGCGGAACACATACGAAGTCACAATCACATGGCTTGCCCCCGCTGTCAGAAACTCGCACGCATTCTCCGCATCAATGCCGCCTCCCACCTGCAGGCCGCCCGGGTACGTCGAGAGTGCCAGCAATGCCTGGCGCTTCGTCTCCTCGTAAAACTCGGTACCTTCCTTGTTCAGCAGAATCACATGGCCGCCCGTAATGCCCTGCTCTTCGTACAGCTGCGCATAGTACGACGCATCCTGCTCCGAGACAAAATTCTCGCTCGCCTGATTTCCCTGATCTTTCAGCGATCCCCCGACAATCTGTTTTACTTTTCCGTTATGAATATCAATACATGGTCGAAATCTCATTTTCCCCGTTTCCTTTCTTTTCTCTCCCCTTAAGTTTTCCACATTATATCAAAATCCGACCATTCTGTGTATAAATTCACCAAATTTTCATGGTTCTTTCATAGAAAAGAAAGAAGAACCTGCTTTTTCCACAGATTCTTCTTTTCTTTTCCGGCTTGCCACCGTTCTTTATTTATCGATGTCCTCAAAGGCTCTTTCACTTTATCCATAAAGCCTTTTTTCTTCTTCGGCTGCTCTGCAGTTTCGCCGTCGGCTGCTTTTTCTTCTGCTGCCGGGCGGTTTCCGCAGGCTTCGTCGAAGGCGCGGAGGGCCTCTTTTGCTTTCTCATTCAGTTTCGTCGGAGTCTGGACTACGAGTGTTACGTAGTGATCACCGCGCACATTGCTGTTGCGAAGGGACGGAACACCTTTTCCCTTCAGACGGATCTTCGTATCGGTCTGGGTTCCCGGTTTTACAGTGTAGAGAACGTCCCCGTCAACGGTGCTGATCTTCACATCACCGCCGAGTGCTGCCTGGGCAAACGTAATCGGTGCAGTGGAGAAAATGTTCATATCCTGTCTCTGGAAGATCGGATGACGGGTTACCTGAACCTCGACAAGCAGATCTCCTCTCGGTCCGCCGTTTACACCCGGCTCACCTTTTTCACGGATCCGGATGCTCTGTCCATCGTCGATTCCAGCCGGAATGTTGACTGAATGCGTTTTCTGCTGGATGTATAGCCCGTGCCGTGGCATGCGGTACATTTATCGCGAATGATCTTTCCGGTTCCGTTACAATCCGGACAGGTCGTCACGTTTCTCACAGAACCGAACATGGTCTGCTGTGTGTACGTAATCTGACCAGTTCCGTTACATTTGGAGCATGTCTCCGGTGAAGTTCCTGGTTTTGCGCCGGTTCCGTGGCACGTTGTACAGGTATCCTTCAGGTTGATCTCGAGCTCTTTCTGGCATCCGAAAACAGCTTCCTCAAACGTAATGTGGACAACAGCGCGGAGGTTTGCTCCCTTCATAGGTCCATTGTTTGCTCTTCTTCTGCTTCCGCCGCCACCGAACAGGTCGCCGAAAATATCGCCGAAGATATCACCCATATCTCCGCCGCCAAAGTCGAAGCCGCCGAATCCGCCGGCTCCTGCGCCGCCACCGCCGTTTTCAAATGCAGCGTGGCCAAACTGATCGTACTGACGCCGTTTGTCCGGATCACTCAGCACGCCATAGGCTTCTGTCGCCTCTTTAAATTTTGCCTCGGCCTCTTTGTCGCCCGGGTTCATATCCGGATGGTATTTCTTGGCCAGTTTACGGTATGCTTTTTTTAATGTTGCATCGTCCGCTCCGCGGTCTACGCCGAGGACCTCGTAATAATCTCTTTTTTCTGCCATTTATGTTCACCTTTTCATTTCTGTTCCACAAATTTCATCTTTGCAGAAATGTTTTTCCGCACGCTCCAGTATAGCACTTTTCCGAAAGCAATACCAGCATAAATACAGGGGGCGGAATGTATTTTCCGTCCCCTGCAAACATTCGCCTCACAGGGCTTTTTGCGTTTATTTACTTATTGTTTCAACTCACAGTCGGTATTTTCACGGAGTGTGACATGCCGAAAATTAAACCTCTTTGTAGTCAGCGTCTACGACATCGTCGTCATGGCCGCCTGCTGCTCCTGCATTTCCCATATCCGGGCCTGCACCTGCTGTTCCGGCACCAGCGCCTGCTGCTCCGCCCTGCTGCTCATACAGTTTTGCAAACAGTTTCTGAGCGCTTGTCATCAGTTTTTCCTGAGCTGCTTTCAGATCAGCTACCTGTGCATCGGTCATTTCTTCCGGATTGCATTTTGCAATGAGATCTTTCAGTGCGTTCAGGTCAGCTTCTACTGCTGTTTTGTCGTTTGCATCAAGCTTGTCGCCGACTTCCTCGATTGCTTTCTCGGTCTGGAATACCATGGAGTCTGCATCGTTTCTTGCGTCGATTGCTTCTTTTCGTTTCTTATCCTGAGCCTCGAACTCAGCAGCTTCTTTGACTGCTTTGTCGATCTCGCTGTCGGACATGTTAGAGCCTGCGGTGATGGTGATGTGCTGCTCTTTTCCTGTTCCAAGGTCTTTTGCAGATACATTTACGATACCGTTGGCATCGATATCAAAGGTAACCTCGATCTGCGGAACGCCTCTTCTTGCTGGCGGAATTCCATCCAGACGGAACTGGCCGAGGGATTTGTTGTCTTTCGCGAACTGACGCTCACCCTGTACTACGTTGATATCTACTGCTGTCTGGTTATCTGCTGCTGTTGAGAAGATCTGGCTCTTCTTGGTCGGGATTGTGGTGTTACGCTCGATCAGACGAGTTGCAATACCTCCCATGGTCTCGATGGACAGAGACAGCGGAGTTACATCCAGAAGAAGGATATCGCCTGCGCCGGCGTCTCCTGCAAGTTTACCACCCTGTACGGAAGCACCAAGTGCTACGCACTCATCCGGGTTCAGGCTCTTGCTCGGCTCGTGTCCGGTCAGCTGTCTTACTTTATCCTGTACAGCCGGGATACGGGTAGATCCGCCTACCAGAAGGACTTTGGAAAGCTCGGATGCCTGAAGGCCTGCATCAGAAAGTGCTCTCTGTACCGGCTCTGCGGTTTTCTCTACCAGGTCGTGGGTCAGCTCATCGAATTTAGCCTTTGTCAGGTTCATATCGAGATGTTTCGGGCCATCTGCGGTTGCAGTGATGAACGGCAGGTTGATGTTGGTTGTAGTTGCGCTGGAAAGCTCTTTCTTTGCTTTCTCTGCTGCTTCTCTGATTCTCTGCAGAGCCATTTTATCATTGGAAAGATCTACGCCTTCCTGTTTCTTGAACTCAGCAAGGATATAATCTGTTACTTTCTGGTCGAAGTCATCGCCGCCCAGACGGTTGTTTCCTGCTGTGGAAAGAACTTCGATAACGCCGTCACCGATCTCGATGATGGAAACATCGAAAGTACCGCCGCCAAGGTCGTATACCATGATCTTCTGCTCATTTTCGTTGTCCAGTCCGTATGCCAGAGCTGCTGCGGTAGGCTCGTTGATGATACGTTTTACATCAAGACCTGCGATTTTACCGGCATCTTTGGTTGCCTGACGCTGTGCGTCATTGAAGTAAGCCGGAACTGTGATAACTGCTTCTGTTACTTTCTCACCAAGGTAGTTCTCTGCATCACCTTTCAGTTTCTGAAGAATCATAGCGGAGATCTCCTGCGGAGAGTATTTCTTTCCTTCGATGTCTACTTTATAGTCAGTACCCATCTCACGTTTGATAGAACGGATGGTTCTGTCTGCGTTTGTTACAGCCTGACGTTTTGCCGGCTCGCCGACCAGACGGTCACCTGTTTTTGTGAATGCTACGATAGATGGAGTTGTTCTTTCACCCTCTGCGTTTGCGATAACGGTTGGTTTTCCACCTTCCATAACGGCTACACAGCTGTTTGTTGTTCCTAAGTCAATACCAATAATTTTGCCCATTGTTGTTTCCTCCTCAATGAATTATGCTAAAAAATGGTTTAATTTCTATTTATTTATCTTCAAGCTTAGTTAGCCACCTTGACCATACTGTGACGGACTACGGAACCTTTGTACATGTAGCCCTTCAGGAACTCTTCTACGACGATGTTCTCGCCGGCTTCCTCATCCTCCACATGCATCACTGCGTTGTGCAGGTTCGGATCGAATTCCTTTCCAACGGCCTCGATCACGGTTACACCGAGTTCATCGAGTGCTGTGGTAAACTGTTTGTATACTTTATTCATGCCGTCTGCGAACGGATCTTCCTCCGGGTTTTCCACCGTTGCAAGTCCGCGCTCGAAGCTGTCAACAACCGGAAGAATCTTCTCGATGATGTCTTTTGCTCCAATGGCATACATATTTGCTTTTTCTTTTTCGGTGCGTTTGCGGAAGTTATCGAACTCTGCCATCTGACGGGTCAGGCGGTCAGTCAGCTCTTCGATTTTCTCATCTTTTTTATCTTTTTTCTTTTTGAAGAACTTTCGTTCTTTGCCATCCTCAGCAGTTTCTTCTGCAGCTTCCGCTTCTTTTGCCTCTGCTGCTTTCTTTGCTTCTTCCTGCTCCGCAGCCGGTTCGGTTTCCGGCAGATCGGTCTCTGCTCCGGTTTCTTTTTCCATCTCGCGTGTAGGTTCTTCCATGGTTTCCTCTTTCTTTCTATTTTCTTCGCTCACTGATCATTCCACCTTTCTACTCACCTGTGTCCGGCTTTTTGAAGACGGCGTCCAGTTGAACTTTTAATGTTTCAGGTTATCTACCACATTTTCGTAATCCATCCGCTTTGGTCCCACGATACCGATTGTTCCGCGCATACCGTTTCCCATATCGTATGTGGTGGTGACCACGCTGCAGTCCCGTAAGGGTTCCATCGAAGATTCATTTCCGATGTATACCTGAATACCGGTATTTTCCTCTCCGTCCTGCTCCTCGGCAGCTCCTTTGATCATATCGACCAGTTTCTGCCGTTCCTCGAATGTGGAAATCAGCTGGCTGGCTTTGCTGCTGTCGGAAAGCTCAGGGTACTTGAAAATGTTGGTTGCGCCGCTGGTGTACACCGGCACATCTTCTTCGCTGACTGCGATGGCTTCCGCTACGGTATCGACCACTTTGCTGATGATGCCGGAGTGGATGCCTGCCTGCTCTTTCATCTTCTTGATCATGCCAAGATTGATTTCTTCAATGGTCAGGCCATTGAGCTGTGTGTTCAGAAGCAGGTTCAGCTTTAATATCTGTTCATCGTTGATGGTCTCGTCGAGGTCGATCATCTGGTTTTTCACCAGGTTGCCTTCTACGACGATGACGGCCAGGAGCTGCTCTTCATTGACTTTTGAGAGCTGGATGAATTTCACTTTATTTCTGTGATATTCCGGTCCTGTAATCAACGTTGCATAGTTGGTAGATGAAGCGAGGACTTTGACAACCTGCTGCAGAACTTTTTCCATTCGGTCTGTTTTTTCAATGACCATGTTTTTGATGTCTGCAACTTCCTGTTCTTTTTCCCGCATCAGCTCATCTACATAGAGGCGGTAGCTTTATCGGAAGGAATGCGTCCTGCGGAAGTGTGGGGCTGTAAGATGTAACCCATCTCTTCCAGATCGGACATTTCATTCCGGATTGTGGCGGAGCTTAAATTCAAATCCGTGTATTTGGAAATCGTTCTTGAGCCGACCGGCTCGCCCGTTTCCAGATACGTCTGGATGATCGCTTTTAATATTTTTCTTTTTCTTTCATCCAATTCTGTATCCACTAAGATAAGCTCCTTCCTGTTGTATAGTCCTGTTAGCACTCGTTTCAGTGGAGTGCTAACATCTATGCTCTTAAGATAGCACTCTGCCTTTTGTTTGTCAACACCTTTTCCCGGTTTTTCTATGAAGAAATTGTGAAAAAAGTATAAACCGTTTTCTTTCTGAAAAGGAATCTGACTTTTCTTTTTTATTGCATTCTACTGTTTCAAAGGCGCTATAGCCGTATGGTAGGATTCTGCCATTTCGATACGACCATTTAGTAGCATTTTCTCAGAGGTGATGAATCATGAAATATCAGAGACTGGAGGATCTGCGCACGGACCACGATCTGACGATCCGCCAGGTTGCCGACTATCTCGGCTGCAACCGCGATGTGTATACCCGATATGAAAAAGGCGTCCGGCAGCTGCCGATCTCCATTGCCATCCGTCTGGCGGAGCTGTATCAGGTCAGTCTGGATTATCTGGTCGGCATCAGCGATGAGAAGCGGCCGTATGGATCCTGACTTTCCGGTGTCTCCGCCGCAGCAAAAGCAGGAGGACAGTTTTTCTTTTCCCTGTCCTCCCTGTTTTGCTTTTTCGTTTACAGATTCTGCAGATATTCCATCATCCGCGTTTCGCTGAGTTTCCATCCGTCCGGCTCCCCGCAGAGATACAGCGTAAAATGCCCGCACGGGACTCCGTTTTCCAGGTGGATGCCGGTATACAGTTCTACAATGAGGAGTTCTTCTGCTTTTTCTTCATATATATTAGTGATCTGATAGATGCGCTCTCCCTTTTCGTCCACCGGCCATTCTTTCTTCAGCACATCCCTCAGACGGCTCTCCTGCCCCTGCGCTTCGCATTCTTCCTCCCGGCTGATCATTTTTTCAAACGCTTCCGGCGTCTCCATCCGTTCCACTATATTCTGGACAAAATCTTCTATTTCTATTCTTTCTGCTTTTCCCATTCGTTCCCCCATTTCTGCCGTACATATTTTTCTGTTTTCTGCACAGGCTGTCTTCACCCGCCGTTTCTCTCTCCCGCCCTATTCTCCAATTTGCGACCATATGATCTGATTTAACTTTGTCCATCCAACCGTTTGGTAGTATGGGTTTGAATCTGAAAGGATGGTACAACGTATGAAATACCAGAGAATTGAAGATATGCGGATTGATCAGGATCTCACCATCAAAGAGATTTCTGCCCTGCTCGAATGCAACCGCGACGTCTATTCCCGCTACGAAAAGGAATCCGCGACATCCCGATCGACTATGTGATCCGACTTGCACGGTTCTATGACTGCTCGGTCGACTATCTGCTGAGTGTCTCCAGTAAAAAGAGAAAATTCGGCGATTAATTTTTTTATTGTTGTCTTTTTATTTTTTGTGTTTTTTCGTTTT
>ENA-OQAN01000217-OQAN01000217.1-human-gut-metagenome-genome-assembly--contig:-NODE-217-length-32166-cov-6.049846_pt1 | contig 32166 bp, 43 predicted proteins | sample MGYA00242735_ERZ504527 | MGnify/ENA primary metagenome ERZ504527 (study PRJEB26092, sample SAMD00036230) | human gut metagenome | host: Homo sapiens | study: EMG produced TPA metagenomics assembly of... | reverse complement strand
TGTTCGAATTTACTGAAGATGAACTTGGAATGTCAAATCAATTATATGAAGATTTTGTAAGTAAATATAAAAAAAATCTATCGAGATATCCGACCAGATCAGCAAAAAGCATCTATTCTTTCTGATGTAAGTTTCGACATTGAACTTCTTAGAATGATAAAATCAACGTTCATTATATCTTAGAGCTAATTAAAAATGCTGTAAGTGAACCATCTAGAGAAAAACGTCGTAAAACTTTAGATGAAATTGAAAAGATGATTGAATCTGCAACTGATCCAGAGCTATACATGAAATCAGATTTGATTCATGGATTTATTGATAGTATCGCAAGTGAGATGGATCCTGATGCTGATTTTGAATATGAATATAATCAATATATGGAAGAGCAACGTACCAATGAAATAAGAGAAGTTGCTGCAAAATATCAAATACCAGAACCTAAAATTAATAGATTAATTGGTGATTACGAGTTTGGTGGATTTGTAGATAAAAATGACATTAAAACTGATCTTACAAAAGACGTAATCAAACGAGAAAAAGAAGAAAATAACTTTTCTTCTAGTATGAGAGCTAAAAATTCTATAACAAATACAATCACTCAATTTATAAAAGATGTTGTCATCAAATATATGTAAAGTGCAATTTATTTATATTGCACTTTTTCTATTGACTTTTTATCTCTCTTGAATTATGCTATTTATGTAAGTTGCAAAGGAGGTAAAACGATGAGTACAAAACTTTCCGATTTGTCAGAAATTAGTTTAGGTACCATTCTTACAAGAGTAAAGCCAAAATCTGAACTTCAATCATTTAAACAAATATCAACAATTAGTATGCAGGAATTAAGTTATATTTGTGGAAAGGATGATTCTTCATTTGATGAAATCATTTCCAAAATTGACATAGAAAAAGTTGATAAATGTTTACTAACAAAAGAAAATGATATTGTAATTGGTTTATCTTCGCAGATGGCTATGGTAATAACAAAAGAGCGCGCAAATAGTTTATTACTTTCTAATTTTTGTCTAGTTCGAGTCAATGATACAAATCTCTTGGATCCTTATTACTTTGCTTGGCTATTTAATGAAAATTCAATAATGAAGCATCAACTTACAAGTAGTACGCAAGGACAATCATACGTAAAAATGATAACCCTTGATGTTATAAGAGATTTAGAATTGGATTTACCACCAATAAACAAACAAATCCTTATTGGTAAAATCTATTATCAATCAATTCGAAAAAATCGTTATGAACGAAGATTAATTGAATTGAAACAACTATTATTAAATAAAAAACTTGAAAATATACTTTAGGAGGACATTATGGAAACACAAGAAATTCAAGCTAAACAGCAAGCAGAATTACACACTCAATTATGGGCAATGGCAAATGATTTACGAGGAAACATGGATGCTTCAGAATTTAAAAATTACATTTTAGGATTAATCTTCTATCGTTATCTATCAGATAAACTTTCAAATTTTGTAGATGAAGAATTAGAAGACGACGATATTTCTTATGCTGATGCATGGAAAGATGAAGATTTTAAACAGGATATTATTGATGCATTGGTAGATGATGAAGGTGGATTAGGATATGTAATTGAACCAGCTAATCTCTGGTCAACATTAATTGATAAAATCAATGTAAAACAATTTGATATTTCTATGTTAGCAAAGGCAGTCAATGATTTAACTGAATCAACAATAGGATTAGGTTCTCAAAGAGATTTTGAAAACTTATTCGATGACATGGATTTAAATGCCTCAAAATTAGGGAAAAGTGAAGCAGACAGAAGTGCGCTTATTGCGAAAGTAATGTTAAAAATTGATGACATTAATTTCCATTATGAAGATGCTGAAATTGATGTTTTAGGTGATGCATATGAATATTTAATTGGTCAATTTGCTGCATCTGCCGGAAAAAAAGCAGGAGAGTTCTATACTCCACAGCAAGTATCAAAATTATTAGCAAAATTAGTAACTGTTGGGAAGTCAAAATTAAAAAATGTATATGACCCTACTTGTGGATCAGGATCATTATTGTTACGTGTTGCCAAAGAAACAGATGTTGTATCTTTCTATGGGCAAGAAAAAGTATCAACAACATACAACTTAGCGCGTATGAACATGTTATTACACGGCGTTCCATTTAATCACTTTGATATTGAAAACAATGATACACTTGAACATCCAAATGAAGAACATATGAAAATGAGATTTGATGCAGTAGTAGCTAATCCGCCTTACAGTGCTAAATGGTCTGCAGATCCTAAATTTTTAGATGATGAAAGATTCAGTGCATATGGAAAGTTAGCACCAAAGTCAAAAGCAGACTATGCATTCGTACAACATATGCTGTATTTATTAGATGATGCAGGAACAATGGCTGTTGTATTACCACATGGTGTTTTATTTAGAGGCGCTGCAGAAGGAGTTATCAGACAATATTTGATCAAAGAAAAGAACTGGTTAGATGCAGTTATTGGGTTACCAGCAAACTTATTCTTTGGTACATCAATTCCTACATGTGTACTTGTATTTAAAAAATGTAAAACACATGATGATATCTTCTTTATTGATGCTTCAAAAGAATTTGAATCAGGTAAAAATCAAAATAGATTAACTGATGCAAATATTCAAAAAATCATGGATACATATTTAGCACGCAAAGATGTTGATAAATATGCTCATTGTGCATCTTTAGAAGAAATTGCTGAGAATGATTATAACTTAAATATCCCTCGTTATGTAGATACATTTGAAGAGGAAGAAGAAATCGATATTCATGCTGTTATGAAAGAAATCAAAGAGCTTGAAGCTAAGCGTGATGAGCTAGATAAAGAAATTGATGTATATTTAAAAGAACTTGGACTTTTGGAGGATTAATGCTATGGATAAGAAAAATAAAAACTCAAATGTTCCTAATTTGAGATTCTCTAATCCATACAAATTAAGGAAAGTTAGGCTTGGCGATATTTGTACTATAACAGGTGGATATGCATTTGATTCACACAAAATGAAACAACAAGGAGAATATCAAATTATAAAAATGGGTAATTTATATAATGGAATATTCGATTTATCGCGTAATCAATCATTTATAAATGCACCTACAAAAAAAGAATTAGAGTATTTGATTCAGAAAAATGACATTCTTATCACTTTGACCGGTACTACAAATAAAAAAGATTATGGTTATACCGTTCAAATAGAAAAGCCGAAGAAATTGTTGTTGAATCAACGCTGTGCTTTAATAAGAGCGTCAAAAGTAAATGAGAAATATTTATTTTACTTATTAAATTCAAATGATTTTTTGAAACAATTTTATGCCTCTTCAACTGGTGGTACAGGAAATCAGACTAATGTTAGTATTAATGATATGCTCGACTTTAAAGTGTATATATCAAATGAAAATGATCAATTAAAAATCAGTAATATTTTAAATGCTTTAGACAAAAAAATTTCAACTCAAATTAAAATCATTGAATTAAAACAATCTTTAATAAAAGACATTGAAGATAAGCTTTTATGGAAATCTGCTAGTACATATTCTAGGCATATTAGTGATTTTTTGACTGAATTAAATGATAAAAGTAAAATTCAAAATCAGTATCCATTACTTAGTTCCACAAAAAAGGGTCTTTTCTTACAAACGGATTATTTCAACAAAGAAGCAGCAAGCTCAAATAACATTGGATATAAAATTGTTCACGAAGGAGATATTATTATAAGTCCTCAAAATTTGTGGATGGGTAACATAACCTATAATGATAAATTTGTTAATGGATTAGTATCACCTTCATATCGTATATACAAAGTTAAAGAAGAATATAATGCTTATTATATATCTCGCATCCTGATGTCATATCGCGCTTTATCATTATATAAGAATATATCAGAACAAGGTGCTAGTATTGTACGACGAAATTTAAATGTAGATGCGTTTAATGAGTTATGTTTTCCAATTCCAAATATAAAAAACAAGATGAAGTTAGCTTATTTTTAAGTAAACTTCATCAAGAATTAAATTCTGAAATAGAAATTCTAAGGCAATTAAAAAATCAAAAAAAATATCTATTATGTAATATGTTTATATAAACATGTTGTTTAACAAATAATTTTTTTGTTTATGCAAGTCATTCAAGATTTTTTCCTCATTTTTAATTTTTCTTTCAAAGGCAGTTATAGTTTTAATAAATGATAACTGCTTTTCTTTTTCTAATTTTGGAATTTTTAAAGTGCCTAGTGTCGAGAATGGTAAAGCAAATCGAGTACCTCCGCTTTTTAATTCTAAAATTTGTTTCTTTATATAAGATGCGTTGTTTAAATATAAAATAATAAACTCATTGCTATAGTTATTTGCTGAAAACACTGGATATGCTGGACTGACAATTCCTTTTTCAACAAGATTTTGTATATTAAATGTAAATAATCCGGTATCACTCATAGATCTATATGTACAATACCCTCTAGGAATGATTTTATATCCAGTCGTATTATCGCTGGCGGCTTCCTTATTAAAGTATTCAGTTTGTAAATACATACCGGATGCAGTAGAAGAAAGCACAGGATATTCATTATTGATCGTTGTTTTTACATTGTAATCAAATAAAAGATCCTTTAACATTATTTTTTCATTATCTTGAATTGCTTCCAATAATGAGTAAATAATGTATTTCTTTTGTAAAATCAAATCATCAATGATTTTACTTTGAGTTTCAATCATTTCGTCTATCTTAGTTAATAATTTGACAATATGAAGTTGTTCATCATATGTGGGAATGGATACACAAACCTCTTTCAAATCAGAATTATGTAAGTGTACTATGGATTTTCCTTGTGCCTTTTTGGCGATATCATATCGTCTAACACCATTTAATTGATAACTTAAAAAGGCTGCTGAAACATTAGATTTTGGACGTAATACATTCAAATCTTCACCCAATATAATATCATTTTGGTAAATAGCACGAGCAACTGCAATGTCGATAGGATCTTCTCCTGAACCAGGTATTATAAGGTCATTATTTTTAGATAAAAATGGATTTGAAAGAGTGGTAGTTGTTTTGCTTACAATATCACTTATTACTTCATTTTTATATGTAGTGTATAGCTCACCATATAAAATGCATGGAAATCCTTCATTAGATAAATCGGATTTTGATAACCCATTTCCTTTAAAAAATAGACATATTTCATTAAGCTTTCTTTTGTGCCAATCACCTTTATAAGGAAATCTCAAATTAGGAACATATATCAATAAAAATTTCATATTGTTTTGATCTGACCAGAGAGGAGGAATTAAAATGGTCAAAGAAAAAACAATTAATCAAATTACTGAAGAATGGAAGGAGGAAAAGAAAAAATATGTGAAGAAATCTACATATGCAGCTTACCAATTACTGATTCAAAATCACATTAAGCCTTACTTTGGAGATCTTTATGAAGTAAATGAAGAAAAAGTACAGCAATTCGTTTTTGATAAGTTAGATGCCGGTTTAAGTGAAAAGACAATACGAGATATTATTATCGTATTAAAAATGATTCTGAAATTTGGTATCAAAAATGGATATTTAGAATATGTTCAAATTGATGCTAAATTTCCATCAAAGCAAGAAAAAAAGGATCTTGATGTGCTATCAAAAGCTGATCAAAAAAAGTTCATGGAGCATTTACGAAATAATTTCACTTTTAAAAATTTAGGCATTTTTATCTGTTTAAGCACTGGTATGCGTATTGGTGAAATTTGCGGATTAAGATGGTGTGATGTAGATACTGTTGAAGGAGTAATAAAAGTCAGACATACGTTGCAACGCATCTATATTATTGAAGGCGAAACAAGACATACAGAGCTACTGTTAGATACACCTAAAACTGCTAATTCTGTTAGAGATATTCCAATGTCTAGTGAATTGCTAAAGATGCTTAAATCTCTCAATAAAGTGGTAAATGAAAACTATTATGTAATTTCTAATGATATCAAGCCAATTGAGCCAAGAACGTATAGAAATTACTATAAAAAGCTTTGTAAACAGTTAGATATACCGGAATTAAAATTTCATGGTTTACGCCACAGCTTTGCAACGAGATGTATAGAATCAAAAGCGGATTATAAAACCGTTTCTGTTTTATTAGGGCATTCTAACATTAGTACAACATTAAATTTGTACGTACATCCTAATAAAGAACAGAAGAAAAAAACAATTGATAAAATGCTAAGATCACTATAGTATCAAATCTAATCCCATTGAAAAATCAATGGGATTATTTTAGTGACAAGATTTTTTTCATAATTTAAAATATACTAGTAAATACAAAATATGGAGATGATAATTTGAAACAATTTAATGAGGGTGATGTTGTTTACTTTGTATCCTCTTCTATCTTTATTAAGAAAGCTACTGTTGTTCGTAATGCTGGTGGATTCTGTACCATCCGATTTGAGGATGGTAATTGTGGTACTTCTGGAACACGTGTTCGTGAAAGCAAATTGTATCGTACTGAAGAAGAAGCAAAGAAGGTTGTTCAGCAACATCAAGATGCAAACAAGCGAAGATGATGTGTCTTCGCTTTTACTTTGGGCTGGCAAATACGATACCTCCATACCTTCTTCTAAGTTCTGATAAGGTATAAGTGTTTGTTCGCCAATCTGTTTTTGCTTCTTCAAACGTATTGGTTTTGCCATCATAGTTACCATCTTGGATGGTGATGTTTTCTCCATCCACTTTTAGTACAATACCAACATGATTTTTACCAATACCTGAAAAGACGGCTCCTGCTTTTGGTGTATCGGCTCTTTCAAATTTATCAGGATGTGCTTTTACAAGTTGATCTACACAATCCCATCCATTACCAGTAAAGCCAGGATCATAACCATATAATTCGTAGAATCTTCCCCAGGCAAACCATGTACATTGTCCATATAATCCTGCTTTAGCATATGGATTTTTCGTAATCCATGCTTCCATGTTATTAAAGTTTGGATTAGTTCCACCTCTAAAGGTAATCCCTACATAACGCATTACATGATCTACATAGGATGGATCTCCATATCCAGAAACATTTAATTCTTGCTTTTTCATATCTGAAAATTGTTGTGCATTGTATTTGGAATAACCTCCAAAATTAGAAATTGCCCAATCAATATAGCCAGATCCATAGTTATATCCTTGTAAAGCTAGATAGATGTGTTCTGTATCTGAAGGATCTTTTACATTTGCTTTTTTAACACAATCCGAAAAAGTATGTGTGCCTACATCTATAGAATATTCCGGTTCAGTAATACCATTTGGAACTCTTGGATATTTTGTATTGTATCCAGATTCACTGGCCTGCATCGGATCATTTCCTTTGCCACCAGATTCTTGCATCATAATAGCTTGTAATAAAGAAACATAATCCTCTATATCATATTCTTTTGCATATTTACGAATGGTATCTTCATAGGCAATCACTTCTTCACTTAAAGAAACAATTTCACTGTTAGATCCACCATCTTGTGCTAGTACACTAAATGTTCCAATAAACAAAGTAATTACAATTAATAAAATTAGCCCTGTTCCAAAAGAAAAGAGTGTATTTAATGTAGATACACTCTTCTTAACAATATGAAATGATTTCTTTATAGCCTGTGTTGCATTTTGAACAATAGGCTTAGAAACAATTTGTTCTGTAGTTTGTTTTATCTTTGAAACATTTACTTTATTTACGACATGTTTCTTAGCCTTTGATATATAAGAAATTCGTTGTGGCTGAATATCATGGCTTGATTCAATAATAGATTTCTTACTTGTTGATTTGATTTTATATTCATTTCGCTTTTGCTTAATAAACTTAGTAGCACGATGTTTTGATTCAACCACAGTTTGTTTGGCAGCAACACTTACTTTATTTATAGCCTGTACCTGTGGATTGGATTTAACAGAAGCATTTTCTTTTTTATCAACATCTTTACTTTTAGTATGAATCGTTTGTTGCTTAATAAAATGCTTAATATTTCCTTTTGTATCTTTTGTTTTAATAGCTTGCATTTTTGTCTTTGTCTTAATATCTCTCAAATTTATCAACTCCTTTGTATGTAAAAAAGCAGAAAGTAAATTCTGCTCAGTCGAATAGGAGTTTTCTATCTCCTGGTTTTGTTGTGTTTAAATCATACAATAATCCTTTTGGCATTTTATTGACAAAAGTACAATAGATCCACCATACTTGATTAATCCAGATCCTGTTGGTGCATTTGTAATGTATCCCATCTGTTCTTCTGAAATATTTAGAAGTCTAGCTAAATCTTCTCTATCATTGGCGGATTGGTTTAACATAACAATGAATTCAGAGTTTGATAGCATACTCGTTCCTTGTTGACTTGATAATAAGTATTTTACATTTTGTGTAATACCCGTTGGATAGGCATCTCTTTTACGAAATTGTCTCCATGCAGATGCAAAGAAAGTTGCACTTTCTTCATTTTCAAAGATAACGTGAATCTCATCAATGAAGACATGTGTACGTTTTCCTTTTCTCCAATTTTCATTGACACGATTGATAATGGCATCCGTAATCACAAGTAATCCCATTGTCTTTAATTGTTTGCCTAAATTAAAGATATTAAATGATAAGATTCTAGATTTGATATCTACATTGGTTTCATGGGCAAAAATGTTCAAGGATCCATTTGTAAATAATTCGAGTTTGATAGCTAATGATTTAGCTTCTGGTTCACTCTGTTCAAGTAACTTGTTGTAAAGATGTTTTAATGTTGGAACATAATTGTTTTTCATGGTATCTTGATAAACCAAAGATACACAACGATCGATAATAGAACGATCAATTGGAGATATACCACCATGATTTGTATCTAACTGTTCAAATAAGGACATGATAAATTGTGATTTATCTGCAATGGCATTGCCACTATCACCATAGCCTTCGGACATATCCATGGCATTGATATAGTCTTTACTATTTGTTCCAATACGAATAATTTGTCCACCTAGTGCTTTAATGATTGGATCGTATTCTCCTTCAGGATCCGCAATAATGATGTCATCATTGGTAGATAGAATTAAGAATTCTATTTCTTCTTTTGTTAGGAAAGATTTACCAGAACCAGGAATACCTAACAAGAAAGAATTTGGATTTTGTAATAAAGCTTTGTTACAAAGAATCGGATTATTGGTAATCGCATTCTGTCCAAACCAAGTACCACCTTTTTGCATGATTTCATGAGCACGAAAAGGAATAAATACAGCTGCACTTTCCGTTAATAAAGTACGAGTGATATTCAATTTATTAACACCAATTGGCAAAACAGTTTGTAGTCCATCTAATTGTCGTTTTGAAAAATATAGTGTTTCAAGCTCACAAACATATTTACGAGCAACAGCTTTTAATGTTTCTGTATCTTTATCCAGTTCTTCTAAAGAATCTGCAAGATGTACAACTGTGATGTTGCAAAGCATCATTCTTTGATCTCGTACAATTAAATCATCTAAGAATTCTTTACATTCCTTACGTTGTAGCTCCATGTCATAAGGAATAATGGCTGAAAAGTTATTGTTACGATTTTGTTTCATTTGCCAATCCGTAATGTTCTTTTCAACACCTAAGAATTTATTTTCTACTTCACGAACTGCTTCATCAGTAGGAATCGTAATAATGTCCATAGAATACATCAAGTTCTTATTTAAATCGCAAAGTTCGGATACAAACTCGTCTTTTAAAAAGCCTGGATAATTGCTTAAATAAAGAACTCTTCCATATTTACCATCAAATTCAAAATATTTGTTGTGGTATTTGCTCATTCTAGGTGTAATCAAATCTTTAAAGGAATGACCTTTTTTTGCTAAATCATTGATATCCAATGTAAATTCTTCTGTTTCATTTCGATAAAAGTCATGGAGGATCTTTAATCGTTCTTCGGCATTTAATTCAATACAGGAAGAGCCAAGTCTTGAAAATAAGGCAGAATACTCAGCGGTAATTCTGGAGAAAGTAAATCTTGCTTCTTCGATACTGTTTTTAAAGATGGTAACTGTAATATATTTTTCCTGGATAATATCATCACTTTCAGATAGTTTATCCAAAAGCATATTGTTGTATTCTTCACGATATGGATCTAAGTTATCTTGTTTTAATGGAATCAAGATATCCTCTTTAAACTTCTTGATATCCACTTTTCGATTGTTGATAGTTATCTTTGTCATCACAGAAGAATCAAAAGAATTCAGTAAATCACTATAGCTTAAAAAGAGATTGTTTTTATCTTCTCCAGAAGCAATCTTATAGTTGATATCTAAGAAGCGATAACTCTTTGTATATTTATTACCAGATTTAAAAATACCATCCTTATAGATTGTGTCTACCGGGATGGTATCCTGAACAGTTTTAGGCACTCTTGTTTTTTCTTTGTTGAGCTTTTTCAATCTTTCGTAGCTTTTTATCATGTACAATTGACTCCTTTCTTGATTGATTAATGAATGGTTCAAGTATTTCGCAATAAAGATTAAATGGCACATTAATCAAATTCCTTGTAGACAACATAAAAGAAGATATTGCCATTTTCACAATATCTTCTGTATACATTCCTTGAAAACGAATAAATCCAAATGCTGCAAATGGTGCAGCACCAAGCATACATAACCAGCTTGTCATTTCTGTATCTAGTTGATCTTTGAATAGAAAATACAAACCACACGCAATAGCGCAGGCAATGATAGAAAAGATACTTTGTCGAAGTGACAATCCAAAGAAAATACTTTCTGTATAATCACGTATTTCTTTGTTGATTTTGATTTCAAAATTAGATTTCATCATTAAAATCCTCATGAATGACATCTAGTGGAATAGAAGATGCAAATAAGATATTTTCGACAGGAATAATCAAATTTCTGCCATCACGTCGGACAACAATTTTATCCTTTTCATGTTCCACTTTATACATCAATTTTTCCGTTAATGGTAAAGTTGAAGATTCAACAATATCCAATGAATCTCCTGTTTTTAATACAACTTTGTTTAAAATATAATCTTTCATGTTACGTTCCTTTCCTACCTTGAAGGCATAATAAAAGCAGGAACAATATGCTCCTGCAATATCAATTAAAATAGTAATGATAAGTAATCTTGTCTTGAGTCTAGTATTCTAATAATTTCGATATTATCTTCATTGATATCATAGAATACAATTTGTTTAGATACGATTAAATAGCGTAATGATGTATCTATATTAAATCGATCTGACATTTTTGGCCCTAAATAAGGATTATCTTTTAATAATGAAATTGTATCCACAATGTTTGTTTTAAACTTTTTTGCGGCTTGATCATTATGAAACTGATTAATAATATAGTTTTCGGTATTAAGAAGATCGTCAATTGCGGATTTTTTATAAATGATCCTCATTTTACAAACCTAACATCTTTTTGGCTTCTTCTTCTGAATAAGATTCAGTACAATTCATACCAATTTCTAATTCTTTCATTAATTTAGATAAAGCTTTTGCTTTCATCTTTTCGGCATTATCCTCAGTTACAGAAAATGGAAATCCACCTGTATTTAATACTTGTTGAAAAAATACATTTACTGCATCTGTTAAAGTTAAACCATTTTTGGCAAATACTTCTTCCAATTCATTCTTAATTTCTGAATTCATGCGAATTCTAAATACATCATCTTTTTGAGCATTGATTACGTTACGCATAATTAACACTTCCTTTCGTATATATTATAATCAGTTTTTTACAAAATATCAACAAATGTGGTAACTGAGTAGCTACATATTATAGTCCCATCATTTCTTTTACAATCCTGTCTGACATTTTGATTGTTCCTACAAGAACTAACATATTGAATATCAATTCACCAATATAACTCCATACCATAGATACACTAGATGCTGTTGAATCCACTACTGGTGGACTTGATGCAAAGGCTGAAAAGATAATACAGGAAAGGACAATGATCGCTCCTTCTAAACAAATTCCTGCATAGCTTTTGATAAATGTAAAAGCTGTGTTTTGTGTGCTTTCTCCTGCAGCTGCTGCAAGTGGTATTGGAGAAATAGCTGTGTACATGTAAAGTTTAAAAAATCTTCCATAAACAGTTAATATCATTACAAATGAAAGTATTGTGATAAATATTGATCCTAATAATGTAACTGCCCAAAGTGGAATAGATTCTAAAAATCCTGTATTACTAACCGCATCAACTATTTCCTGTGGTATAACTGTTTCGTTGGATACTCCAAGTCCTACAGTTTCCGTAATCGATTGAATTATCCCCTGTACAATTTCAAAAATCTTTGTCATCAGTTCCATTCCATACATGACAAGACCTCTGGCAATAATAAATCTTAGAAAAAGTTTGAAGGCTTGTTCTGGTCGTTTAACATCCTGCCAGCTTGTACAAGTTCGTATCAATCCCCATACAAAGAAAAGCACAAGAAGTGCAAGTCCAATAGCTTGTAAGCCTTCATGTACTTTTACAATGATTTTCCATATATCACCACCTTTAAATGACTCTGGTGATTCAGTAAGCAACAACCATATTTCAGCAAGTTTAGAATTCCAAGTATTGATAGCACTTGTTAGGTTATCGATGATTCCATCCATACATTAACCTACAATAATATTTAAAATCTCTTTCGCAAACGTAATAATAATTCCACCAGCAACAGTCATAAATCCATTTGCTCTTTGGCTTGGATCGTGGCTTTTTAAAGATAAACCAACCTGCACAATTCCAAAGCCCAATAGAATCATTCCAATAGCTCGAATAAGTCCAAACATAAAATCACTGAAATTATTGACTACAGTGACTGGATCATTAGCTGCATAGACAGGTGTTATAAAGTTTGTGATGAGTATCAATGCTGTATAAGCATAGAACACTACTTTTCTAATTGTTTTTGTTTTCTTCATTTTCTTTGATCTCCTTTACATATTTTTCTACTTCTTCTTGATCTAACAATTCATATTCGTTATCAGTCAAAAGAATATTTTGCCAGTCATCAATGAAATGACGTGTCTGCCCATGAATATAAGGTTCACACCCACCATCCAATGTTTGTTTGATATTTGGATGTTTCAACAAATCATATTTTTTATCTTTGACAGGTCGTTCTCCCTTAATAAAAAGAAGTCCATAGTTGTTATTCAACAATCGAACTTCATCCGCTGTTAATAATTCTCTTCCAGTTTGTTGGTAATTTGTAGAATAATTACCACTTCTTCCTTCAGATTTACCATACGTATTTGTATCCAATGTTTCTTTTCCAAGCAATTCACTGATATATTTATGTGTACTTTGTTCATTACCACCTAGGTAATACGTTTCATCACAGTTACCTAAAATGGATTCCCAGCTATCCTTGTATAATGCTTTGATCTGAGCCAGGTTCTGTAAAATAATGGATACAAAGATCTGTCTTGAACGCATCGTTGAAAGAAGTTTATCAAATTCATCTGGTAAAGCCACATTGGCAAATTCATCCATCAAGAAATGGACGGGTACAGGAAGTTCTCCACCATGTACATAATCTGCCTGGTAATACAACATTTGAAATAACTGGGTATACAACATTCCAACCACAAAATTAAATGTAGAATCATTGTCTGGAATAATCGCAAAAAGTGCTGTTTTTCTTTCTCCAATCTGTTCCAGTTCCATTTCATCATATTTAGTAAGTGAAGCAAGTTCTTCCAAATTAAAAGCAGCAAGTCTTACACCTACCGAAATCAGAATCGATTTGGCGGTTTTACCTGCTGCTTGTTTATAAATTTTGTATTGTTTTAAAGCTAATGAATTAGAATCTATCATTTCTAGTCTTTTAAATAACTCATCCAACGGACTTTCATAATCTTCTTCATCCTCTTTGACTTCTGCATAATTGAGCATTTCCATGACCATTGTAAAGTTCTGTTCATCTTCTGGTGCATAGTGGTATAGATACAACATCAATGCTTCCAGTAATGCTGTTTCGCTTTTCTCCCAAAATGGATCATTGGGAGAAGAACCTTTTGGAGTTGTATTACGAATCAAGTTTGTAATTAATTTCAATACATCCTTATCACTTTGAATATAGTGAAATGGATTATATCCAAGTGATTTAGACATATCAATCAAGTCGATTACTTTAATGACATAGCCATTATCTTCTAATAGATGACCAACACTTCGAATGATTTCTCCTTTGGGATCCAATACAACAAAACTTGTATTACATTGCATGATGTTTGGCTTTGCATAAAATCTTGTTTTTCCAGCACCAGAACCACCAATCACAACCGTATTCAAGTTTCGCCTATGTTTTTTTCCATCCAATCCCATTCGTACATTCTGAGAAAAGACTTTATTAGAAAAGTAATCTTTATTCGCATATTTCTTGCAAACAGTATTTGGATTTGCCCATTTAGCTGATCCGTATTCTTCAGTTCTTCTATAGTTTTTAGATGAAGATAAATACATCCCAACACCTAATACATAGATTATCAGAAAGATACCGATCGTTTTTAATGTTGAATTCGTCCATTGAATTTGAAATGGATGATTTAAAGCTTCATTAAGATATGGAATTGCATTGATTAATCCTTTATCCATGTAGGGTGCAATAAGCAATGCAAACCAAATTGTTGGTATTAGTAATAAGCCTAGAAACACATATTCATCTTTTTTAGCATCTCTCATAATGATCTTTTATAGAAGGTGGATTTGCATCACAAACTTTGACAATCAATGAATCTAGAAAGTCATGGTTTTTATGTTCCATGCGTTGTTTATCCCTTAAATCTGCAAGAGCACGAACAATGATTCGTCTTTCTGTATCATCAACCTGAATTTCAATCATTTCATCATTTTGTTTCTTAAACCAGTTACGCATATTTGTCATCTCACTTTCTTTTTGGATTTCTTTCTTACCGGATATTTTGGTGCATAAGATTTTAACTGCTGTTGCTTAATATCCTTAAGCTCCTGACGAACAGAATGTCTATCCATAGTAGCTATTGATCTTTTTCTTTCGACGGTTTTCTTCTTGTTTTCGTTCTTCAATGTTTTTGAAGATGGCTCGAACGGAGTACCGTCCTTGCTTGTCCGAGCCTTGTTGGGGTTTGTTTTTTCATCCATCAATTTTAATAACAATGCATCATGTTCTTCATCACTCATTGGCTTTATATCCTTTTGTGATAAGACAGATTCACGGATGGCTTTTGTATCAATGGTTGCCAAATCAAATTTATCTACCATTCTAGATATCTTAGAAGCATCTTCTGCTTTGACCATGATATCTACGATCCCATCTGTATTGTTCTTTTCTTTTAATACAGAATAGAGGACACCATAGTGTTTAGCTTCTTCACAAAACTTTTTCAAATCAGAATGATGAATCGCAAATACCTTTAATTCCTTATTGGATTTTAATAAGTTATCTAAGTTGGTTTTGCCTTTGATTTTCTTGTTGTCACTAATAATTGCATATAAAGTGACAGCTAAAGATTTAGCAGCTGTTCCTCCTGCTTTTAATCCAATTTCAGCAGCTACTTGAATACCTTCTAATGTCATCTTCATCATTTGATCTGCAGTATCAGCACTGTTCATAAGTTCAAGCTCCTTTCGTATTCTTTTTGTGTTTGCATACGCTCTGTTTCTAATGCATTGACCATTTTTAATTTTTCTTCAATGTCAGGTACTCTCTTTTCTATATCTTCGCATATTCGGATTTCCTTTTTCCCATGTGCAATTTTGGAAGTGAGCGTATCTCGATCCTGTTCTAATTGTTTTTTTAATTCTGGATCACGAGTTCGTTTGATTTTGTTGTAGATGAATCTTCTTTGATTCATCCAGTTTTCTATTTGGTTGTTTAAATTCAATTTAAAAGCAAGCACATCTTCAATCGATTCAAGATTATGCTTGCCAACAAATGTATTTTCATCTGTGATTTTCTCCATATAAATTAAATCCTTTCTAAGTGCTGGACTTGGATATTTTTGAGGTATTCCTTTAGGTCGTAAAATACCCAATTCAAAACAATATCGAATATACATCGCTTTGATTCCTTTTAATTTTCTATGATTGCCTTGATATTCTTTACAAGGTATAACATCTTTAACAGATGACTGCATGGGAAACAAGAAGTTACTGTTAATCCGTTCCATCAAATGTTCTTCATCATAGCGATTATCACGAGTCAGTTTATAAAAGCGAAATGTTCTTTTAGATTGTGGATGTTTTAAAGTCCAATGTTTACCATTCAAATTTACAACATATCCAATTTCTTCAAGACTAGATTGAAACTGTTCAGGTGTTCTTGCATACAATAAAACAGAATCCACGTCATAGCGAATCAATTTCCGTAAATAGATAGAATCATTCTTTTCTGCTTTCCATTCTCCATAATTCATCGCTTTGCCTTCTGGTTTTGTGATGACAGTTAAACCATGCTCTTTACAGATCGCATCATTTAATTCACGGAAGTGATCGATATCAGCTTTCTTATTGTCATACTTTTTACCATCTACCCAGGAAACGGAGTTTACCACGAAATGATTGTGTAGATGGTCTTTATCCAAATGAGTAGAAACAACCACTTCAAATCGAATGCCCCACATTTGTTTAGCAAGCTGAACACCTAATGCATGGCATTGTTCTGGTGTCACTTCACCTGGCTTAAAAGATTGCACCGCATGAAAGGCAAGGCGACCATCCATCTTGTTGTAAGAAAGCTTTGTATTCATCATCTGTTTTAAGGCCGTACGAGGTTCACAATTGATTCCGGTAATAAACTCTTTTTCGTTTTGTTTTATAGCCTTGGGTAGTGTAAGTTAAAACTTCTTTTAAACCATCACTCATATCTTCTTTTGTTTTATCTGGATTTTTAATATAGTTTAGGACACGATTTAAATCATCTTTTACTGCCCATATTTTGGTAATTGCCATACTTCCTCCATATTGATTGGTTGTCGAATCAAAATCATAATCTCATTGATTTGATCTTGCAGCTTTTCATAGTTTTCCATGTAAAAGGATTTATCCATTGCATTTTGTGTATAAACAGATATCGCGATTTGATTCATCTTTTCAGCAATCTCTCTTAAAATTTTGATTACTTCGATTAATTCTTTACTTGGTACAGCTCTAGGCACTAAACCGTTTATACACATTCTTAGATAAGATTCACGAGATAGACTTGATTCTTTAACTAAATTGTTAAGATGATCAAAGTCTTGATTCGTTAATCTAACTTTGATTTCTTTTTTCTTCGATTTTGTTTTCATTGTAGAAAGCACCTTGAATAAATAAAACCGTACCCATTCCAACTAATCCTCCACCAAGAAAACTGACAAAACAGAGTGTTAAACTATTTAACATTTTCATCTTCCTCCAATCTTAAAAGAGCTATCAGCATTTGTGATAGCTCAGGGTCTTAGGGATATTCCCTAAATACTAGTCTTTTGTCCCCAAAAGACGTTGCTTGTTACAACTGTAGACATTAATTGGCTACAGTCTTTTTCTTATCCGAAATCAAATCGGCAAGATCTTGATCCATTTTTTCGAACATTTCTTTTTTCTGATTCAGTAGTTTTAGATTTGCAGTCAGAATATTATTTTCTTCAGAAAGTGTTTTGATGCGTTCTTCATTTTTGATTTTTTTCTTTTCAATAGTGGATATTCTTTTAACAATATCTTCGTACTTTATCATTTTGAAATCTCCAATTTCTAATGAAGTAATTGCGAATATTTATGTTTGTTGATTCGCTTTTCATAATCATCTGCTTTTTCTAAAATGTGTTCATCCTTATCATAATGATACAAATGATCAGATAGCTTTTTATCAGGATCTACCAATGTTGATTTATTAACAGAAAGAAGCATTTCTTTAACATGTTCAATATTCAAAGAAGGGGAATCACATAATGCAATACACTCATCTGTTGATGATGGAATGATATATAAGTCATGTTCTAATTTTTCAGCCAAATCATTTAAAATTCCAGCATAGAACATTGTGGCTGCACCATCTGTTTTATGTTCATTTGTCAGAACAACAAGTTGATGTTCTTTTTCTTCCAAGGCTATGTCTTTTGGAATTCCTATCAACATGGTTTCTAATGGAAGTATTTCTGGTTTCATCATATTTGGCGATGAAATCAATGCATCGTTATGAAGTTTGTTTACATCAATTCCGTACTGATCCATGAGTTGATTTGTAACTCTAGCCGAACAAAAACGGTCATTTGTTGTTTGTATCATAATCTTATAAACAATCGCAAGATCTCCAATAATAGTATGAGGCATAGTGGCTAAATCATTTTTATGTTCTTCTGCATTAATGACTGTCATAAATAAATAATCTTTAACAGCATTGTAATCAAGCAGAGCATTTACATCCTCTAAAACTTTGTCATTGTGTACCATTTTCCACTAACCTCCATCTTCAAATTCTTAAAATAAAAAGCCAATCTTTCAAGATTAGCCGTACTGAATTCAATTGTTTCTACATTATTCATTTTCTAAGTTCTCCATTTCTACATACAATCCATAGAATGGATCATCTGTATCTAATTCATATACTTCATTTTCATAGTTATCAATCGCAAAAATCATATATTCAACAATATCGTTATACATATTTTGTTTTGCTTCTTCTAAAGCATGAATTCCTTCTTCAAAGGAAATTGTTTCTAAAGTATTTGTAGAAGTTTCTTTTGCGTATGTGTAATTTGTAATGGTATCTTCTACAGATTCAAGCATCAGCAACTGAGCCTGAATGATTTGTTTATCTTCCAAGTGAAGATTGGCATAATTGTAAATTCTAGTGTTGTAAGTCATTGCTTTTTCCTCCTTTTGCCTTTGGGTTTTCCATATCCATTTCATCTAATTCAATGGAATAAATACGTTCATTTTGTTGTTCACCAAAAAGTTGAGCCATCAATTCTGAATCATTCTTTGTGGATTCATAGGCATTCAAATATTCATTATCAATAAGATGGAATTTCTTCTTCTGTGCTTTTTCATTTTCTACAAGTTCTGTAGCTGTAATCTTTAATGCAGCTTCTTCATTCAGCTCTAAATTATCTGGTGTTTTGTTTAAATCCATCAACAACAATGTTTCATTGAACAGAATGGGTTCTTCATCCTTTAAAGCTTTCATTTGTTTAAACATGATATTTAAGAACTGCTTCTTTACCTGATCATTAACTAAAACTTCTACAGGCTGATCTAGAATATCCTTATAATGTTTTGATGGAACAACAGTAGGTTGTTTTGTGTCCGGATTAATATAGGCATAGGTCATACGACTAATATTTTCACAGACTTCTTTGATCTTCATTTTCTGAAATAAATCAAATTGCTTATTCAAATTACATCACCTTCACTTTCTTAAATTTGAATAACAAAAAAGAGAAAGCATCAACTTTCCCTTGATCATAATTACAAACTGTATTTCTTTCGAATTTCTTTTATTGCAATATCTGCATCTTTCCCTTTTCCATCTTTAGATTGCTTTCTTGATTTTTCTAATCGTTCAAGAAATTCTTTTTCTGATAATTGTTTAAGATTTTTTTGTTTCATCTATGACTCTAATTCTAACAATCAAATTCTGATTCTAGTGTTTCCCAAGGAAGCACTAATACTTCTGGTATTTCACGATTCAAAAACAGTTTGATTCCTATCGCTTTTGCTACTAGAAGAAGTAAGTTATCTAGCTTTTGTTTTTCTATTTCTGTTCCTTTGAAATTCTACTCTGTTCGATAATCAATTGGATAAACAGGAATCATCCGGTCTAAAGCAGCTTGTAAGTTTAAAATTGATTGCACATAGTATTTGCTCATAATAAGAGCACCACATTGTTTAATGTTCAAAGATGGGATATCTGCAGCATATAAATAAAGTGTATCTTCCCATCCAGTTCCATCTTGTTTTAATAAAACAATGCCTTCAAAATCTTTCAATTGTTTTATCACCTCGTGAAAGATTATAAAGTGTTTGCAATGCAATTTCTAATATAGAATTTAATGTTTTCCAGGTTGCTTTTGCACATCTTCTAGGAAATCTTTGATTGCTTCTTTAGACGCAACATTGTTATCTATAAACATTTATTTGATTTCATCCTTTTGCAGAGCTTCCTGTAAGAATTCAGAAGTTAAAATAATTTGTAACCAACATAAAATCAAAAAAAATGTCGATAGTAACGAATTTTTATGAATTAATTCTTCATTTACATCTTTATAAGAAGTTGGATGTTCATCAATACATTGATATTTTGAATTCAAAATGGAAATAATTTTAGATGTTGCGCCAATACCAACTTCATCATTATCCAGATGAAAGATAATTGTTTTGATATTTGGATTTCTTTCTAAATACGCTTTTAGTGCAATAGGAATATCGGCTTCAGATTTACTCGCAATCTTATCACTGGCACCAGCAAGAGATAGATAATTAAATTCTGTATAATCTATTTCATCCATTTTTAAAAGTGTCATGTAGGACAATAAATCAATAGCTGCTTCAAATACATGCAGTTCATTACTATTTTTATTTGTGTAATTGAAACTAAACGCTTTATTACTTCCGGCATGATCTAATTTAAAATTCTTAAAGATGCTTCGTTTAAATGCATAGGCTGGTTTATCTTTATCATATCCAACAAACACGGCATTCTTGAAGTTAGCGGATTGATAAATCATTCCTTTGGATATGAAGTCATCGACAATATCTTTATCGATTTTTCGTATTTCGCACAGATAACGAATCACTAGATCATTGTTCTTATCTTTGACTGGTAATTCAAATGGCTTTATTGGTTTTGGATGATAATAAGTTGTTACTGGTTCACTTACATTCATTAAATCGGATAAGTAGTTGCAAGCATCTTTAAATTCATAACCTTCTACAATTATCAAATAATCAAGTGCAGATGTTCCACCTTTACCTTGTGACCACCAATACCATTTTCCATTGGAAAAATGCAAGGAATCATGATCTCGATGATAATAATCTGTTCTCCCGTTTTTTACTAACAGGTCTGGTGCATAGTTTCTTAAATAATCAAAGGCAGATAGGGTTCTTACTTTTTCTAGAACATCTTTTCGTATAAATCGTTTACTCATCTTTCCAACTCCTTACTTTTTGGTGCCATCTTTGCGATTCCATTTTCTTTGCAAAACTTTCGAACACTAGATGGATTTTCTTTTGTGGATAATTCAAGTTCATCTGTATAAATTGTTTCTACTTTGTATTTTTGTTCCTGGATATTGTGAATCCACTGATTCATAAAACGATTTAATTCATTAGCACGAAATGGATCACCATCCACTCGTTGGTAGAATTGAAGATTATCCTGTTGATAAGACTGTGGATAGAGCAGTCTGTTTTCTTTATCCACTGTAAATTCAATATCAGGATCAGCCATTAAATCACCATTCAATTCATAGTTATGAGCCATCGCAAAACGATCATCATCAATGATTTCCACGTTCAGATCCATAAATCCAGGTGTTGTATATTTCATGTAGTAGCATCATGGGTCAGTAATGGTTGAGCAATTTGTTCAAATAATTCATAGTTTCTATGTTCAATAGAATTTTCAATAAACCAGTTCTTACTTGTATCAAAATTTTGATTCGTAAATGCTTCAAACATACAGTTCGAAGGGCTTGGTAATAGTCATGATTGTTTCCAAACAAAAAAGCCTGATCAGAAAAGTCAGGCTTACTATTGATAACATCATAGATTTGTTGATCTACCATGTCATGAATATCCGAAGTGGATACATTTGGATCATCTAATGCGTCTTTATACTGTTTCATTAGAGAAGAAACTTGAATCACAATATCATGATTCATTTGTTCCATTTTTAATGGTGTTATATATTTACTTTTCATTTCTATCATATGCAGCTTCTCCTTGAATACAGGTTCTATTTGTTCAATCATTTCGTGAGCACTACTTTGAATATTAATTAGGATGGACTTTAATTCATCAAAATCTTTGCTGGCGTAACTTGCGATATAGCCGAAGGAATATTCAGAAGTATCTAATCCAAAATGATCACATAACACAAAAGCCAGCGATTCGGCTTCAATTTCTCGTTGGCTTTGATTTTTATCTGTTTGTTTATGAAGTATGCTGTGAGCATACTCATGTATTAATGTTTTGGCAATTTGTAAATCTTCTAAATCTTTATTGATGACAATCTTATCTTCTTTTAAAGAATAATATCCCTTAGCTCCTGTCATAAAATTCAAATCTTCGGTTTCTGTTTTAAATTCAATAGGAATTGTACATACTGACTGAATTGTTTGAATCATCGCTTTGATTTCATTATTTGATCCAGTTAAATCATGAATCAGAGAGGGCAGAGGATCTCCTGAAGTTTGCGATATGTCAAATACAGTAGTTGTCTTAAAACGAGTAATATTTACTTGTTTCTGTTCTTGAATTGGTGAACCAGATTCATCTAATTCAACATTTCCATGTTCATCCACTTTATTCACCAATCTGTCTTCTTTATATGTTACAGGAGCAAGAATCATCAATCCTTTTTCGCCTTTATCCACATGACGATTAAAGTTTGTTTGCCACGCTCGATAACCAGCTACTAAACTTGCATCCGGTTTTTGTGCCAATATCAGTAAAGTGTTGTTCAGCGAATAGCTATGAAATTTACTTAGACAAGATAAATACTGTTTAAAAGAATCAGAAGAATATACATCCTTCACACCTTGTTCAATCATTTCAAATGCTTGTTTGGTTTTCTCGTCCGAAGATTTATAATTCGGCATTACATCACCATCCTTTCTAAAATAAGATAAAAGAAAAGCATTACCCATCTATATTGGTAATACTAATTAAAAAATTCAACGGATATGCTATTTTTCTGAAAATAATTTCGAGATAAAAATTAGAGCGTGATACCCACCAGATTCTCCAACACCATTAGTCAATACATAGTTCTTTTTTAATATGTCAAATATATTTGTCATTTTATAAGAATCATGTTTTTTGAAATTCATAAGGTTATATATAAACTTATCATCTGATAATTCATATACTACTCCAGCTTCAAACTCAAGTTTACCAGTATCAATATTTTTAAGTCCTAAAATATCACTGCTATGATCTCTCTTTACAAAATATAAGTTCCAAACTCCTAGATATTCTTTGTTTGTATCGTCTTTAAGGAAATCCAAAAAATCAAAATTTTCTTCCAATGTTTCAGGTATAGAAAGAAATTTTCCAAAAATTGATTTTATTATCTGATATTTAGTCTTTTCACTGAATCCTTTAATTTTTTTCGGATCTCCATCAATATTGAAAAATTTTAAATATGCTTCATCATATTTACCTAAAAAAGTATTACATTTTTTACAAAGCGAGCGAGCCGTACGACCATGTGGATATAATGGGGTTGCTAATTCATTATCAAAAAGATCATCCGATACCTGCTTAAGATTTTCACCATTTTCTACACGATTTATTATCTTATTTTTAATTTCATTAGATAAAAGCATATCAATTGTCTTGGCTAGATCAACTGCAACAATATCATCATTTCCAACACTACGAGCTGGATAATGCTCTTCGCTCATTTCATTATCATCAAAATAATTACCACACAATTTGCATTTTAATTTATTATTCTTCAATTGATGTTTCCTCCCGTATATAAAAAAAAGATTAAAGTATAGAATAACAATAGCATAGAACTATTAGCATTTCATGAATTTGTAAACTTTTTTAGATTCAATTGGTTCGCTTTGCTAGAATTACAATCCTCTTGTTATTGTTTCTTGTATCACAAGTCACTAAAGTCATCAGCTTATCATCTGAATTTACTGAAACACCTGTTTTATATAATCCTCGATTGATAGAGTCGGAAAGGAAGGCATTGAATGCAGTATCTGAATCCCAACTGGATTGTGTAAATTCTAAAGAATCATTTAAATTGTTTAGATCTACATTCATTACTTCAAATATCTGATAAGTTCTTGTTTCATTTTCTGTAATGAACTTGAATGTTTGATGTTCTTTGTAGTAGCTTTGATTCACATAGCTCATCAATGGAGTAAAAATGATACTATTCCATTTACTAGAATGCCCGTAGATGACAACATTTTTGGAATCGATATTTCCATCAGCAGATACAAATGGTATTCCTGCATTGGCATATTCTTTTTTGATATTTTTTCGAACATAGTAATCATTGTCTGGAGCCTGTACAACTGGTTCATAGATAACTCTATTATCAAATTCTAGTATTCCAACGATATCATTATTGGTTTCTTTAAGAAGAGATAAAGAAAGCTCCTTTTCAGAAGCTTCCTTATCATCTTTATTTTCTTTTGTGGTTTTTTTAGGTTTTGATTCTACATAGTAATCTGAATAATCATAAGATTTCTTTGCTCCAAACTCACTATATAGAATTCCACCTAATAGACTTGCAGTGACTATCGCAAGTGCTGCTATTTTTATTTTCTTATGTTTCATACTATTTATACCCCAGTATTAGGAACAACGATACGTGCATTTTCAAAATAATAAATAATCGTATCCGTATCTTTATCAGCTTCTACTTTGTAAGCTTTGGATTTATCAGCTAACTGATAAGAAGTAGGTGCTTTGATTTCCTTGAATTCATATTCATGACCATAGATGGCATCCGCTAATACAGCTTTTCCATCTTTGATCACATGTTTACTAACCTTGTCATCTCCAACTTTACGAGAATAATACGTACCATCATCCATATCTAAGATGATTTGTTTATTTTCATCTGTTTTAACGGTTTTAATGACCTTTGTAAAATCTTCATTCTTAGAGATTTCATATTCTTCATTTACATCATTGCTAACAATCATCAACTGACCAGATGCAAGGGTAGTGACATAAGATTTAGCTGTTTTGTCATAAACTTCAAAAATGGCTCCATTTAAGAAATGATCATGATGATCTTTATCCACTTTATTAACATCTAATTCTAATCTACGCTTTTCATTGTGCAATTCCATAGGAACAATGACTGTGTCTTTTGTTGTATCTTCACCATAGTTGAACGTAAAATCATGTTTTTCTTCATCTAATTTGAAACCTATATTTGTTTCAAGTTCTTTAACGTAGTAATCACCTGTTGGAAGATCTAACTGTTCTACATTTTTACCATCTTTATCAAGAGTCAAAATACCAACTAATCCTTCAGATGGAATGATGACTTTATCATCGACTGTAATATCATTCTTAGAATAGACTCCAAAGACAACATCTTTATAAGCTTCTTTATCCTCATCTTCAAATGTCTTAGTGATCTCTAAATTCAATTTCTGTCTTTCATTGATATAAGCCTGTTTGATTTCAACCACATCAATCATCTGACCTGCATATTCAATATCAAAGTCATAGCTATTTTCATCTAATACATATCCGGTCTGTGTTGCAATTTCCTTGATAGAATATTTACCTAACTGAAGCAATGATGAAGTTGTAATACCATCACCCGTTGTAAATGTATCTACAACATCTCCTTTATGGAACCATACTGTTCCTTCTGGAGTGACGATATCTTCACGTGCAGTTATTTCGTACGTAACACCGGATAAATATTTTTCTTTATAAACTGGTGTATAAAGTGTTCCATAGTCTGTTTCAGATTCTTTAGCACCAGATAACATTTCACCACTCTTTTCAACATAGACTTGTCCTTTTTGGGTCTTGTTATCAAAGTTCATAAAAATTTCTGTACTAGAACCATCTACATTGATTGGAATTTCCGTATCTTTTAATACGTAACCATGTGGTGCTTTGATTTCGACTAATTTATATTCTCCATATTTTAAAGGAGCAGGTAAGTGAACAGAACCATCCTCATCAGTTTTAAATACATCTGTTGTATATTTTTTAGGATATGTCACAGTCTGAGTTACATAGTTTCCATCTGCATCTTTGATTTTGAATTCAACACCAGCAGCAGGAATACGTTTACCTGTTTCGCTGTCTGTTTTATAGATTGTTAATTCAGCTTTGATTGTATCGTTATAGATATTGTAGAAATAGGTCTTTTGATCTTTATCAATCTTTACTTCAAAGGGTTTTAAAGTATCAAAGCCAGTTGTTTCATGTTCTTTGACAATATATGTTCCATATGGAAGGTAATCACTGATTGCTCGACCATCTTCATCTGTTGTTAGTGTGGATACAACTTTACCACTTGATTTTAAGATAATATCAAATTTGAATCCTTTACCAGGCTTTTGAACATTGGATTGGAATAAACCGTATTTGTCTTTATCGACTGTTTTCGCAATTTCAATACGACCTTTGATTACTTGATCTTTGATTGTTGTAGAAAAAGTAGAAGATGTATTGTCTCCTGAATAACCTAAAGTTACAGAATTACAATTGTTGTTAGTTAAATATCCTTCAGGAGATGTGACTTCACATACATTCAATGTTGTTCCTACAGGATATTTTTTAGATTTAGCTTTTGAACCATTTGTCGTAATTGTTTCTAAAGTATTTCCACTTGAATCTTTGATGGCAAATGTTGCTCCATTGAAAGTTGCATCACCTTGCGTAGATGTTCCAGTTTCTGCATCTTGCTTTTCAACTTCGATATCAGCATATAGCAATTCAAAATTTAATTTGAAATTAGGAGAAGGATCTCTTCTGCTTGCCAGATAAATAACACGCTGATAACCTCCACTTCCATAAATAATATTGACGTCTCTTGCTCCAAAGTTTCTTGAGAAGGTAAGTGTTTTATCATAGTTTTCTGAAGTGATGGATACCGTTAAATCATTTCCATTTACAGAAGCATTAACACCATTTCCACTTGTAATAGAATAATTGCTTAATGTTCCTTTTGAATCTGTTAAAGTAACTGGAGTATTTAGTCCCATTTTGATTGTTTGGTTATTGAATGAAGGTCTTCCTTGAGGTGTACTTCTTAAGTTGTTAATTTCATTCATTTCATTTGAAATATCATATGTTGTCGTTCCATCCATATAGTACGGTTGATACCAATTGCCAGTAACAACTTGCCAGATCATGATTTGAGTAGCTACATAATAGTTTTCACTTTCATGTCCTGGATAAGAATAACCATAATAATTGATTTCCCAAATAGCTTGTCTTTGGCTTTCACTTAGTTCATCCCATTTGGCACTATCTGGAACATAATCATTACCAGCTATAAACAATTGCATCGGCTCAATACAAAATACGGTTTTATCACCAACATATAAATGTGAGATATAATCAAATCCGTACTGGTTTTCGATATAAATCATGGCATATCGTGTCCCACAGGAAGTTGTATCGGTCATCATCGTATCATTTTCATTTATGATTTGATCCGGAAATACATCTTCCAAATAGCCTAATTCTGTAATTGTATCTAAATCATTTTCTGTAGTAGTTTCTTCTGCATGTACTGTGATTATATTCATAAATGAATTCAATATCACTAGTGCAGAAAGAAAGAACTTGCTGCCTTTCTTTAATATATTTTTCATCTTCTTTTTCCTTTCATTTAGGTTGTTGCAACAAAAAAGCGAGAATTTTTCCTCGCTAAAATAATGTATTTCATTTAGATTAAGTTTTTTGATATCAAGTGATAAATATCTTTATGATAATAAGATAATATTTGCTCATTTCCATATTCTATTTTATTAAATGTTTTATCCTTTTTTTCTTTAGATAGTATTAAGTCAATTTGATTGGTACTCATATTAAGCATATTACCTTTAAGAAGTGTTTTGGGTCTTGAATAAATTCCTTCAGAAAAACCAATTGTTATTTTATTGTCCGATGTAGCAATTACACAACTGACTTTATTTTTGCGAAACCCTTCTTCGATATATAGCTCTTGTGCAAAAAAATTATTTATGTTTTCTAAAGCTGATATTTTTCTTCTAACCGAACCTTTTACACTTTTTTCACTTTGATTCTTTTTTGAAAAATCAAAATCATTTTCAGTAAGAGTATCATTAAAACATTTCGAACAAATTAGGTATTGCCGATCAATAAAGATTTTTTTATATATTTTTGATTGATCAATTATTGATTGACATACCCTTTGTTTAAATGAAATATTATTCATACAATTCTCTCTTTCTAAAATTAAAAGGCGATTGCTCGCCTTTTAAGATGTTTAGCAGTTTTCTCTGCACTGGAACAAGTTTTAGGTCTTTGTTCCGACCAATGGTATGGGTTTATAGTCTCCATACCGACTCTTCATTTATAATATATCATTTTTACTAATAAGATACAATTTAAATGAGTTTTTCTTATAAACCTTTTTTATTGAATCAAACTTCCATTGCTCCAAAGATTTAATCCATAATAAGCAATGCTGTGATTATTTCGATATACTGGTTGAACAGAATAGTTTGTAATTTCAATATCACCGATGTACATTACTTCATCCAGGTAATACATTCCGCCCACCTCTGCTTCAGCCTGTGAACTATAAGTTGCATAGTAAAAGTTCGTATCCATAATCACATCACAACTTACATCTGGATTGACTCCACCAGGACAAGCATAACATGGCCTTGCTAGTTCTGGAGTAGGTGTAGATTCTACTACAGGTTCTTGTTTGGATTCACTAGACTTTTCAACTGGTTGACTTACAACATCAGTATTCGATTTATCTGATGTATTGGAACTGTTTAAAGTTGAAGCTTTTTGATCTGAACCAGAAGAACTCTTAGTAGAACTTTCTTTCTTGGAATTTTGCCTTTTACCTTCCGAAGAAACACTTGTTGTTTTGAATTCACTTTTGCCCGTAACTTTTTCTTTCTGTTTTTCTTCCTTGGATTCAGGTTTCTTCATTGTATCTCCAGCACCTGTTTTCTCATCCTTGTCAACATTTTCATGTTCACTAACTATAGCTTCATGTTTACTAACACCTGCAGAAGTATCTTCCGTAAACTTTTCCACTGTAGGAACAGATACATTTTGATTCATACTGAAGACAATGCCTGTACCAACAAGTAGACTTGAAATACATAACGTAATTAACTTTCTTTTCATTGACTTAACCTCCAATTATATTCACTGATAATTTCTACTATCTCTAAAATACAAGTTCTTCTAAATAATTACCTAGATACAAATATATCTACTTACTAAATAACAACTAACAACATTTTTTTCTTTTTTCGGTAGGTAATTAAGATTGTTTCGGGAGGTAGGAGGGGTTTTAGGGGAGGTCACAGTCACACGTCTTGGTGCAAAGACAAACTGCCCCTCCAACAGTTTGGAAACAATCACAAGTAGAAAAAAAGCAGTTGCATATTCAACTACCGTTCTTGTTCTCGTGATCTTTTCTTTGCCCAGTTTTCCAGCAAGTGAATCATTAAATCTTTCTTCTTGCCTGGTGTGAAGTCCTTGGGAAAATATTTATCGATTTCCTTCATTTGAAAAGATAACTTTTCTCTTTGGTTTGGTTTTTCTTCCGATAAAGTATCTTCAATGAATTCTGTAGTCAGTTCACCATCATGACTCAACCGCTTGAATTCCTGACATTGAGCTAAAGATGGCGTCCTTTGATTTTCAACAATCGCATTGGCTAAATCATACTGCTCTGATTCTGTTAAATAAGAAAGTTCTACAGCTGGATTAAATGCAATCTTGATTTCATTTTCATGTCGTCCATCAACCATTTCCTGTAATGGTTCAATTAGATAGGTTAAACGAATAAAACGACGTATCTGATTCATGCTAACTCCAATTTGTTCTCCTAATTTAGCAGCACTTTCTGACTTCCAACCAACTTGGTTGGAAGTTGGTTTATCATATTCAACAGGTACATCGTCAACATTAATATCTACTTTCTTCCCTTGATGTTTCATAGCTTCCAGTCGCATTTTATAAGCATAACCACGTTCACTAGGAAAAATGTTTTCACGCTGAATATTGGAATCGACCATTAAGATTGTTGCCTGATCATCATCCAAATCACGAATAATGACATTCATTTCTTTTCTTCCTAGTTGTGACAAGGCAAATTTACGTCTGTGACCAGAAATCATTTCATAGGTTCCATCCTTTTTTGGGCGAACCAATGCAGCATCAGCATATCGTTTTCTTTAATCGAATCAATTAGCTTTGCCATATCCTCGTCCATTGTGACATGGAAGGGATGTTCTTTGAAATCTGTAATCTTATCTATAGAGATTGTCATTACTTTTTCACTATTGGCTTCTTGTCTTTCTTCTTCAGTAGAAAACAAAGAGTCATAGCTTGGCAATCCTAAATCTAATTTCGGCAAATGTGCCACCTCCTTTAAAATAGAGTGAGTTGTATCGTGTTTTTCATTGTTTGATGATTCCATTCTTCAATAGCTTGATCTGCATTTTGTTTGGTTTGTGTTCTAGCAGAACACAATGTACATGTTACATATTGACCATAATAACCATTGATTCTTTTGCTATCCCAATCAATCAGCAGATGAGCTGCACCATGACAATAGGGACATCGTTTGATTCTAATCATTTGACAATTCGAAAGATTCTACAACGACGTTGGTTGAATACTGCTTTTTACCATCTTTTTCATAAGAGCTTGTACGAAGATTGCCTACAATGCAGAGATCTGTATCTTTATCACCATGTTTACAGATATCATTTGCTAAATCACCAAAGGCAATGCAGTTAATATAGTCTGTCCATGGTTTCTTTCCTTCTCGTAAACAAGCTAAAGAGAACTTCACAAAAGTATTTCCTTTTCCATTTCTGGACACTTCAATATCTCTTGTCAAAGTTCCAAATAATTCCACATGATTGTTTTTCATCTCAATTCTCCTAACGATTTAATTCATCTTTATGTTTTACTTTTTGATTATTTACCAATTCTTTTGTCAGATTGCTGTATGCAACAGCCACTTTTGAATCCTTGGCATACGCATAGATACTTTTACCGACTATAGTTGCTTCACTTGCTTTCGTAGCTTTTGGAATGATCGTATCAAATACACGAATGTTCCTTCCAAAGCTTTCACGTATCGTATCAATCGTGCTTTTGGTAATGTTGGTGTTTAGATCAGCAAGCGTCATAACAATGCCAGTAATTTTAAGATTACTATTGATCTTACGCTGTACTTTATTCACTGTCTGTAACAATTTCGTCATTCCTTTAGCTGGCAGATACTGCGTCTGTACGGGAATCAGTACTTCATCTGCTGCAGATAATGCATTCACTGTAAGCATACCAAGAGAAGGTGGACAATCAATCATGATGTAATCGTATTTATCTCTTAATGGTTCAATACAATTACTTAATGTCTGTTCTCGGTTAATGACACTGACTAAACGCATTTCAAAATCGGCCAATTCAATGTTTGCCGGAATCAGATCTACATCTTCTTCATGATGCAAAATCAAAGAATCATAATCAATATCATTGTCATTTATATAATCATCTAGCATAGAAGATACAGAATGTTCGAGTGCATCATTGTTTTTCCAACCTAAACAACTTGTTAAATCACCCTGTGGATCAAAATCTACAATTAATACATCAAATCCCTGTCGAGATAAACCAATTGCTACATTCTCTGTTGTTGTTGTTTTACCAACGCCACCTTTTTGATTCGTGACTGCGATTACTTTACATTTACACATAAAAAAGCTCCTTTCCCACAACCAACCATTTGTTGGCTATGTAAAAGGAGCAGGGAATAAAGAGCATAGATTAAGCTTTTAAGAAATTCATAACTAGCTTGACCATTGTTTCTTTTTCCTCTGGTCTAGATTCGGCGATCATTAATGTAATAGCAACTAAGGCGCTATCTGAAATGATTTGTTTTCCATCAATGATTAAATGTTGATTCTTATTCAAAAATTCAAGAAAAATGGAAGCGCCAATTCGTTTGCATCCATCTACAAAAGGATGATCTTTGACTAGAAAGTACAGTAGATTAGCTGCCTTTTCTTCAATGCTTGGATAGATTTCTTGTCCAAATACATTTTGATATACAGCTGCAATAATTCCATTCAATTTGCCTGGTTCTTTTTCAACACCAAATACATCAGAAAATCCACCATATTTCATAGAATCAATAAGAGTTCTGCACTCTTCATAGGTTAATTGGTAAATAGAGTCTTTACCTTTTGGTTTAGAAATACACCCATTGATCATAATCATCAAGTAATGATAGTGCATTTGA
>ENA-OQAN01000216-OQAN01000216.1-human-gut-metagenome-genome-assembly--contig:-NODE-216-length-32260-cov-6.344008_pt1 | contig 32260 bp, 37 predicted proteins | sample MGYA00242735_ERZ504527 | MGnify/ENA primary metagenome ERZ504527 (study PRJEB26092, sample SAMD00036230) | human gut metagenome | host: Homo sapiens | study: EMG produced TPA metagenomics assembly of... | reverse complement strand
CGGAAGCGGCTGCAGCGCATTTTTCTGTTTCATCTCAAGATATTCCGCTGCATGCGTCAGATAAAAGATCATCGTGATGCCAAGCCGCATATCGTCGCAGCGCCTGCAAACGATTCCTTATCGACGTGGCGCTCCACCGATACCTCCTCGTAGGAGCTGATCTGCCGCCCTCGAAATAGGGATAATAATATTCCATCTGGAAACGGTTGTTCTCATCAATTTCCCCACAGACCGTGATACCACAGTCATATGCATATTCTTTCGAAAATTCAGCAAAAAGGTGGTGTTCTTCTGTTTCCACAATCTTTTTACGGTCGTAGTTTTCTACTACATCACGAAGAATCTCCTGGAGTTCCTTCGTCGTCTTGATCTTTGAAAATCCAATGGTTTTCAGGTAAGCGTGCATAAGAACACCTCCTCTCATTCCTTTGTATTTCTTATGCGATTAGTGTTTCGGAACCAGTTTCTCTTTTCCGCCCATGTACATACGAAGAACTTCCGGAATGCTTACGGTTCCGTCTGCATTCAGGTTGTTCTCCAGGAATGCGATCAGCATACGCGGCGGAGCAACTACGGTGTTGTTCAGGGTATGTGCCAGGTATTTCTTTCCGTCCTCGCCGTTGACACGGATTTTCAGACGTCTTGCCTGTGCATCACCAAGGTTGGAGCAGCTTCCTACCTCGAAGTATTTCTTCTGACGCGGAGACCATGCCTCAACATCGACAGATTTTACTTTCAGGTCAGCCAGGTCACCGGAGCAGCACTCCAGAGTACGAACCGGGATATCCATGGAACGGAACAGGTCTACGGTGTTCTTCCACAGTTTGTCATACCACATCATGCTGTCTTCCGGTTTGCAGACAACAACCATCTCCTGTTTCTCGAACTGATGGATACGATAAACACCACGCTCCTCGATGCCGTGTGCTCCTTTTTCTTTACGGAGCACGGAGAGTAGCTGGTCAGGGTCAGAGGCAGTTTCTCCTCCGGGATGATGCTGTCGATGAATTTACCGATCATGGAGTGCTCGCTGGTTCCGATCAGGTACAGATCCTCGCCCTCGATTTTGTACATCATGGACTCCATCTCAGCGAAGCTCATAACACCGTTTACGACGTTGCCGTGGATCATGAAAGGCGGTACGCAGTAGGTAAATCCGCGGTCGATCATGAAATCTCTTGCATAAGAAAGGATGGCAGAGTGGAGGCGTGCAATGTCGCCCATCAGATAATAGAATCCGTTTCCTGCAACTTCTCTTGCTGCATCCAGATCGATTCCGTCGAAGGACTCCATAATGTCGGTGTGATACGGGATTTCAAAATCCGGTACAACCGGCTCGCCGAAACGCTCTGCTTCTACGTTCTCGCTGTCATCTTTTCCGATCGGTACGGAAGGATCGATGATGTTCGGGATGACCATCATGATCTTTTTGATTTCTTCTTCTACTTCTTTTTCTCTTGCGGAAAGAGCCTCGATGCGGGAACCGTCAACAGCTACCTGTTTCTTTACTTCCTCAGCCTCTTCTCTCTTGCCCTGGCCCATCAGTGCGCCGATCTGTTTGGAGATTTTGTTTCTTTTTGCACGAAGTGCTTCTACTTCCTGTTTGATGTCACGGTTTTCTTTGTCCAGCTCGATGACTTTATCAACCAGCTCCAGTTTCTGATCCTGGAATTTATTTCGGATATTCTGTTTTACAACTTCCGGGTTTTCTCTTAAAAACTTAATGTCTAACATAATTTCCTCCTAGTAGATCTTATCCCCTCATTTTGGCGGGATTCTTTTTGTTCTTTCCAGCCCGGAACCACTGCCGTTTTTCCAGCATTTATGCGGGTTTGGCGCGTTCCAGTACCATCATATAACAGTATATGCATTTTTTCAAGCGTTCTTTCATGCTGTTTTTCTGCGGTCCACTTTTACATCAGATCGATCGAATTCATCGTAATTGCCTGGCGCAGCGCGTCGATTTCCTCGGCGCTCAGCATGATATAGGACTCGCCTTTTACGATCTCTTTCAGATATAAAAAACAGTTGTCACGGCTGTGGATTGCATTCAGGATAAAACCTGTGTTTTCTTTGTCGAGCATTGCCAGCGCAAAACTCATCTTTCCGCCCACATCGTCAAACGCATCATATTTTACGATTCCGTATTTGTTCAGCGTCATGCCCTGGATCTTTTTCAGATCCGCAAGATTTTTTTTCGTCAGCTCATTCTGCTTGTTCAGTTTGTCAATTTCCTTGAACCGCTGATGAAACAGCTTTTCGAGTGACTGGGCGTCTTTTCCCTTCATAAAGCTTCTGTACTTCTGGTTCAGTCTGCTCAGACGCAGCGACATGCTGACCGTCATAATCATCATCACGATAATCAGTACAATCAGAAGAAGTACAACAACGCCAAGGTCAATTCCTACCTTACTAAATAAATCGCTCATTATTCTACCTCTTACTGTATTGATTCAAACAGATCCATGATTCTCTCGAGCTCTTCCTGGGAATAATACTCGATCTCGATCTTTCCTTTGTGCTTTGCCCCGCGGTGAATGGAAACCTTCGTACCAATGATACTCTTAATTTTCTCTTCCAGACCTTCGTAGATGGCTTCCTCTTCCAGATTGACTTTCTTTTCTTTCTTCACCTTCGGATTCAGGATCTCTTTGACCAGGCGCTCGGTCTCACGGACACTGAGCTTTTCATCGAAGATTTTCATTGCCGTATTGTACTGGAGCTCTTTATTCTCCAACGCCAGCAGCGTACGCACATGACCGGTTGTCAGCATTTCATCGACAACCATCTGCTGTACCCTGTCGTCCAGTTTCAGGAGACGCATCGAGTTTGTAACCGCTGTTCTGCTCTTGGAAACGCGCTCTGCGATTTCATCCTGGCGGAGATGGAACTCTTCCATCAGGCGTTTGTATGCGTGTGCCTCCTCAATCGGGTTCAGGGATTCTCTCTGAATATTTTCAATCAGGGAAATCTCGACAACTTCCTGCTCGGTAAAATCTTTGATGATGACCGGTACTTCTTTGATTCCGGCAAGCTTTGCAGCCCTCCATCTCCGTTCCCCTGCGATGATCTCATAATAATCATCTTTTTTCTGCACCAGAATCGGCTGCAGAACTCCGAACTGTTTGATGGATTCCGAAAGTTCGATCAGGCCGTCCTCGTCAAAGGATTTTCGCGGCTGTTCGCGGTTCGGTTCAATTTCGGAGATTTTCAGTTTCATCTCGACTGGTTTTTCGACAACTTTTTCAACAACCTTCTCGACTACTTTGACCTCCGGTTTTGCCGGTTTCTCTTTTGCTTCTGCTTTGGCCGAATGTCCCGGTGAAATCAGGGAATCCAGGCCCTTGCCTAATCCTCCTCTTCTCGCTGCCATTACTCTTCATCCCCCCTGTGAATCACTTCGTCTGCCAGGAGACGGTAGCTCTCTGCACCAGTGGACCGCTTGTCGTAATAGTTGATCGGCATACCGTAGCTCGGTGCTCCGCAAGGCGGACATTTCTCGGAATAATGGTTTTGTAGATATTCTGATCCAGGCTGTCTTTTACGTTTTCTACTACCTGCAGAGAAAGATTCGTTCTCGCATCGTACATGGTAAAGACAACGCCTTCCATCTCCAGTTCCGGATTCAGACGCTCCTGCACCAGCTCAATCGTGTGCATAAGCTGGGATAAGCCTCCAGTGCGTAATATTCACACTGAATCGGCACCAGAACGGTGTCCGCGGTGGTCATCGCGTTGATTGTCAGCATATTTAAGGATGGCGGACAGTCAATAATAATGAAGTCGTACTGATCGCGAACCTGATCAATTGCGTTTTTCAGGATGAATTCTTTGTCTTCCACCCCGATCAGCTCGATCTCCGCTCCGGCCAGATTGACATTGGAAGGGATAAGGGAAAGATTGTCAAAATTCAGAGGAATGATGCAGTCCTCCAGTTTTGACTCTCCAAGAAGCAGCTCATAGATGGTATTTTCCACTTCATTTTTCTCTACTCCCATTCCGCTGGTGGTATTTCCCTGCGGGTCCATATCAATGGTCAGAACTTTTTGTCCCATTTCTCCTAAACAGGAAGAAAGGTTAATTGCGGTGGTAGATTTACCTACGCCGCCTTTCTGGTTTGCAATTGCAATTGTTCTTCCCAAAATATGTATTGCCTCCTTTCATCTTTTTGTTTTCCATTTGCAGTTTTTCCTTTTTACAGGAAATGACCTGCCGGCACTTCTTTCAAAAAAATGATTCATGCGGCAGGTGTTTTGGCATATAGATAGGAAAAATCTCCTTTTCTATGCCAGTCTATCTGAGGAATTCTTCAGATTCTATCTCAAAATTGCCCCAATTTGGGACAAAGATATTTTATCATACTACGCCGGATTTTACTACTGGAAATGTTTCACGTGAAACATTTTCTGCATTTTTGCATGATTAGGCGGTTTGAAACATAAGAAAATTGGAGATTTTTGGCGATGTTTCACGTGAAACATTTTGAAAAGCACTGTTTTACAATAATTTTTCTCGGTTTTTACGCTGTTTAAAGGCTTTTTGGAATTTTTTCAGCGATGATTTTGCATTTTTTTGATGGTTTCCAAGTAATTCTGCAATGTCAGAACATTTTTTTCTGTTTCACACAGTTTTTATAAAATGTTTCACGTGAAACATTTTAATTTTTGACGTTTTTGAGGTATAAATATACTGGAAACGTTATTTTAATCGTGTGATGCTCTTTTTCAAGGAAATCTCATGTGATTAGAAAGAAAAAATCAACTTATCAGGATATTATTGATACATAGATCAGGAATCAAAACTGTTTATGGTTGTTCGGTGATCGTAAATGTCTCTTTTGTATATAAAATGTATTTTTATTCACCAGGGCTCTGTTTTTTCATCGTTCTTCCTCGCTTTTTTCAAATTTTCAGCATTTTTCTCTTTATTTTCATCAGTAAGAGGCATAATCCGTGAGACATCCTCTTTTTCATTTTTTCTCCAGTTTTTCTCTTTTCGGGCGGTTTTTCTTTGATTTTTTTATTTTACAGGCCAAGCTGCACATTTTCTGTTTTTTTATCGATTTATTTGATTTCACTATAATTTTTCTGTTTTTATGGTTTTAATATTTTTCTCTCGCTCCCACGTCTTTTATCCTCTTTTCCATCTTTCTGGCTTACCTTTCTCTTTTTTTGTAAACAATCTCACTTTTTCTCTTTTATCAACATTTTTTATTTCTTCTCTCCGTTTTTTATCCCTCATCGCCATTTCACACCATTTTCTTGCCTTTCACTGCCTTTCACTGCCTCTCCCTCCCGTTTTTATTCTTTTCGCCCATGTCTATACTACATTTTCCCCTTTTCAGTCGTTTTTTGCCTTTTCTCAACTCATTTTTATCTTTTTTGCTTTTTCCGCCTCTTCCATCGTTTTACACCCTCTTTTTGCCATTTTTTTAGATCGTCCTTCATTTTTTCGTTTCTACTTATGTCACTTTCCCCGTCTCATTTTTTCACGTCTTCATCGTCTCTACAAATGTTTTCACGTGAAACATCGTTTTTTACGATTTTCGGTCTTCGGCGATCAGTGAGAAGCGATTTGCTTCCCAGCTTTTCGAAAATCACTCTCATTTTTCACCTCTCTTATTTTTAAAACAATCGTATTTTCTATTTTATTTTTGATTTTCTCCGTCTTTTCTACATTTTTCCTGTATTTTCGCGTGTTTCACGTAGTTTTTCGTCTCTGTTTTCTCTCTTTTATTAAATTATTTAATTATATTTTTATATTTTCGTATGAATTGAACTTTTACATTCGTTTTTTCGGATTTTCCAAACCATTTACTAAACGCATTTTGGGACCATTTTTTCATGGATTTTTACCAATCTGGAAGGATTTTATCCCATAGTGCCGTTTTCATGCTTTTATGTGTATTATTGCATCATTTTTTCTCTGTTTTTTGCAGTTATGTAAACCATTTAAATATGCCATTCGCCAGTAGTTGACATAACGTAGTTCTCCTGGAATTGTCTACGCTTTTCGTCAAATTGTGTCTTATTTTCGTCTCTTTTTCTCATTTTTCCCTTAATTTTTGCATTGTATCTTTCCCTTTTTTCGCTTATAATAAGCTCAACACAACGTTTCGAACCGATTCCTCCCCTCCGGGAGACCCCTGAAAGGAGTTTTATCATATGAAACACAGCAAAAAACTGGTCACCTTGAGTGTCCTCACCACGATGTCCGGCGCAGCGATTTACTTTCTGAATAAAACGCTCGATACCGCCGCCGTACGGAAAAACCTGCTCGCCTCGGCTGAAAAAGAGATCTTTTCCTGGCAGTTCGGCGATATTTTTTACACAAAAAAAGGCACCGGAACCCCGATGCTCTTACTTCATGACTTACATTGTGCCTCCAGCGGCCGCGAATGGCAGTATATTGAGGATGCTCTCGCAAAGGATCACACCGTCTACACACTCGATCTCCTCGGCTGCGGCCGTTCCGACAAGCCGGCGATCACGTACACGAACTTTTTATACGTACAGCTCATCGTCACCTTCATCAAGCAGGTCATCGGATGTCCAACCGACGTAATTGCATCCGGTTTATCCGGTTCTTTCGTCGTAACCGCCTGCAATACAGCCCCGAAATGCTTTGGCCGAATCATGATGATCAACCCGACCGACCTTGCCAAGCTCAACAAAATCCCGGATAAACGCAGCCGCTTCCTGAAACGCATGATCGAGCTCCCGCTCGTCGAACGCTGCTGTACCACACGCTCACCGGCCGATCCAACATCGAGCTTTTATTCACCGAGAGCTACTACCACAACCCGTTCCACCGCTCGCCGGAGGACGTAGACGCCTTCTATGAGTCAGCCCACCTCCAGAGCAGTGCCGGAAAGTACCTTTTTGCAAGCCTTGCGGGCAATTACGTGAACCTCAACATCGGCCACGCCTTAAAGCACATTGACAACAGCATCTTCCTCATCGGCGGCGAGGAAGAGCCGGGCATCGCAGAAACCTTTGCGCTGTACACGGCACTCAACACTTCCATCGAAACCCAGATCCTGCCAAAAACAAAGCACATGCCGCAGATGGAGGCCCCACAGGCCCTCTTAGACCAGATCCAGATCTTCTTCGCACCGGTACAGTAATACCCCCTTCTGCTCCCGGCCTCGAGCGAAAAAATGAGACAAAAAAAACGGAGGATTTACTGATTTTTTCACTCTCAGTAAATCCTCCGTTTTCAATTTTAACCAGATTTTAATGACTCTTTATTCCGCTGATTCTGACGTGCTGTCTGAAGAACTGTCATCTTCCGTCTTTGCCTCAAGCAGTTTCCCGTAATTTTCCAGCATGGTCTTCACGTTATTTTTATTCACAAGAGACGGAACTCCGTCCTCATCTACCGTGTAATAGAAGCTCGAATCATACGGGCTGTAAGCGAATGTCAGGTCGCCGTCTGTCATATGGAAGACAGCGGTAAACTCGGCATCCTTGGCCTGTACGAGGCTCTCATCCTTCGTCTGCGCCTTCAAGCCAATGAGTGAAGAATAGAATGTGGTAAACGTTGATTTATCAATCGTTTCATCGCCGCAGGTGTAACTGATTTCCTGTGTTGTGGAATCGCTGTCGTCATCCTTTTTCTCTTCCACATGGCGTACATACGTCTTCGTCTCGCCGTTATACGTAATATCAAGCTCGTCAGATCCGATACATTTTCCATGCCGATATACATGTTCCAGAAATCAGATGCCTTCTTTCCGGTGAAGGTTTCAACGTTCGAAGCCGTCATCAGATGAACTTCATTCGAGCCGTCCAGCTTCACGTAGTAAGAACCGCCGTCCTCATTTGCATTGCCGACATACAATACCAGATCTTTCTCCACCGTAACGGTTGTCGTTTCGGAAGAAGAGCTCGTTGCAGTGCTGTCGCTTGATGCAGAATCTGTTGTGGAATCCGAAGAAGTATCTGCCGTTGTTGTATCGTCAGCCTCAACCTCCTGCTCTTCCGTGTAATGCACGCGAATCGTCGTCTTTGGCTGATCCAGTCCGTACTGGGAAAGATCCGATGCGTTGTACGTAACAAGATCTCCAAAGCTAAGAGATGCCACTGCACTTGTCATGGTGCCGATCGAATCCGCATCACCGCCATGTGCCGCTCCATCTGCGTCCACAACCTGCCATTCATCCGTCTGGAGTGCCGAATCAGCAGCGCTTACTTCTTTTGTCAGCGTATATCCGTTCTCACCCTCCACCTGCAGCTTTGTAATGTTTTCCGCCGTCACAGATGGCATGGATTCCGTTGTCGCCCACTCCATCATATCGGACGGGAACATCGTTCCAAGCGATGTGCTTACCAGATAAACCTTACTCGTATCATCGTTCAGATAAATATAGTATCTGCTCGAGCTGTTCTTATCTCCGACATGAATCGTCGTTTTCTCGTCTCCCGCAGTCACTACAACCTCCTGAGACGGCGTCTCGAGCCCAAAATCGGCCATAGAATCGATTTCATCGCCTTCAATGACTCTTTCTGCTGTCATGCTGCTAAGAGAGCTTAAAACGTTCGTTATCTTGCCCTCATCCAGTGGGAATCCATCCTCCTGATCGTATGTCCAGATATCGGTATCATCGTCTCCTGCTGTTTTCGTAAAGGACACCGTCTCTCCGTTGATCTGGAACGAAAGCGCTGTTACATCATCTTTTGAAAAATCAACCACTTTTTCGGCGTCTGCACCAGAATCCGAACTGCCGCTGTCCGCATCGGCGGTGCTGTTTTTCTTCGTCAGCACCACCAGTACGGCAAGAAGCAGTACCAAAAGGATCAGGCATGCCGCCATCTTTCCTTTTTTCTTCATCACTGTTTTCTCCTCTTCATCCAGATCATCACGCCGATCACAACAAGTACCAGCGGAATTCCCGCAATGGTAATAATAGACCAGGTGTTAACTGCTCCCTGTGTAAATACCAGGTTTGTATAGCTTGTGCTCTTGCTTGGAATAACAACGGTCTGCTCCACATCACACATGGAGGTCAGTGCAGTCGCTGCCAGCTTCGAGTTCGCACCGCTGATTGCCTGGTCAATCTGGCTGCTCAGCATCGATGCACTCGAGAAATAAATGATCTGTGTCTCTTTATCATCTACAGTCTCTGTGATGGAAACACCAAGGTCAAATGCGCCCGTCTCACTGTCCGCACTCTTCGACCAGGTGCTGTTCTCCGGGTCATTTTCAATATAAGCGTCCTCGGTGGTCGTCAGAAGGCTCTTGATCGTAATGGTATCACGATAAGAATCGAGCTTCTGAATTGCCTGTGCAACCGGCATCAGAATGTAATTACTCTTTACTTCGGTTGTAATGTCATCACTCTGAATGTTTGGCAGCAGATAATACGGCATCTGCGGATAATAATGCTGGGAATCGGTCTCCACAACAATTCCGCTGGAGCGTTTCACGCCGTAGTTCTCCAGTATGGAATCCAGATTTGGCATATCCGTTCCGGTATAGCTGGTGAACATCAGAAGTTTTCCGCCGTTTTCCAGGTAGGTAATGACTTTATTTGCCTCATCCTCTGAAAAATCGGTGGTCGGGGACATGATTACAAGCTCCTCGGCATCCTCCGGGATATCGTCTGTCATCAGGGCAAGATCACTAATTTCCACATTGTTTTTATTAACGGCATCACTGAAGTTCGTAGAAAGATCGCTCTCGGAAGCCTCGCCGTGGCCGGTTACCCAGTAAACCTTCGGGTTGTTTTCACTCGTCACATACGTGATGGCGCTGGTAATCTGACCCTCGCCGTCAAAGCCGGTTGTCTGTGTCTGATAGGTCTGATAGTTTGTGGAAGTCTCCCACATATCACTGTTGCTGACCACCTTGCTCTTATCGCCGCATACGACAATTACACTGTTTGCAGCTACCGTCTGATCGGTATACTGACTCGTAAATTTCGGATACAGATCCGGGTCTTTTGTCTCTACTTTGATATGGTCAGAAAGCTCATCGTAGTGCTCCAGCAGCTTCTCGATGGTGTCATCCTCACTGCCCTTCTGCACAATATAATACAGGGTAACGTCTTGATCGAGATCCTTTAATGCCGTTTTCGTCTCATCTGTAATGGAATACATTTTCTGCGTACTCAGGTCAATCTGTGTTTTACTGGTCGGAATCTGCGCCACAATCAGGTTAATAACCACAATCACAGCCAGAACAATCACCGTCATAATTGAAGAATAAGAGCCCTGTTTCAGGTGCTTTTTCTGCTCCTCGCCGGTAAACACTTCCTTCAGATGTTCTTTGGAGAACGTCTTTTTCAGCTTTTCTTTGATATTGAAATTCATTTTATGCTGTTTCTTTTCTTTCTTTTCGCTGCTCATCGTCTCCACCTCCTAATTCCAGCGTTTCTTCTGCAGGGACTGCATTGCAAGGAAAGTGCAGATTGCAATAACGGACAGGTAGTAAACAACACCGCCAATATCCAGAATACCGTTCACAAAGTTATCCATATGGCCTGCCATGTTGAATACACCGAGCAGATCCTGGATTTTGCCCTCGAGAAGGGTGGATTTTGTGAAGTAAACTGCCGTCAGCGCACCCTCGCCGATCACGGCAATCACACCGGTAATGATCGGGTTTTTAATCATACTGCCGATCCAGAGGCATACCAGCGCGATGATGATAAAGAAAGCAAAGAAAGAGCTTCCGGCTCCTTCCGGGAAGAAGTTTGCGATACCGCTCTCCACGTAGCACAGGAACAGGATCACAAAGCCGACAACGGCTGCGATGACCTGGCTCTCGGTGATGGAGGAAACAAACACGCCGACCGAAATATAGGCTGCTCCCAGCAGGAAATAGCCAAGAATCGAGGTGTAGGATACGGCGTAGGAAACGGTTCCGTGGATTCCAAGAAGCAGCGGATACAGGCACATGATCAGCACCGGAATCACGTAAATGGTAAGAAGCGCCAGATATTTTCCAAGGATAATATCGGAAATTTTTACCGGCGCGGTAAGGAGCAGCTGATCCGTCTTATTTTTCTGCTCCTCTGACAGGACACGCATCGTCAGAACCGGTACTGCGATCAGCAGAATAAATGCGGAATTCTGCAGCGCGTATCCGATCTCCGGGTAACCCTGCTGCAGGTTGATGGCCGTAAAATACAGGCCGAACAGCGCCAGAGTAAACGCCATAAACAGATATCCGATCATGCTTGTCAGATAGCTTTTTAACTCTTTTTTATAAATCGCCGTCATTGTGCGTCTCCCTCCTCCTGTTTTGTTTCAGCGGCTGATTCCGCTGCATCTGTGCTTTTTTCTTCAGACGTTTCCCCGACAGCCGTTTTGTCTGCTTCTGGTTCACATTCTTTTTGTTTCAGCTGTTCTTTCTCTGCTTTTTTCAGCTTTCTTGCAGCCTTTCCGGAATCATCGGTCAGCTCCAGGAAGACGTCTTCCAGAGACATCGAGGAGGAAGTCAGCTCGAGGATCGGGCAGTTGGCCTTTGCCAGTGCATAGAACAGCTCCTCGCGGATATCCTTATCCTTTTCAGTGGTAATTTTTACCTTAATCTGCTCCTCATTCGGCGTATTTTCATATTGGATCTCTTTTGCATCGAGCGCATTAAGCGCCGGAACCAGCTGCTTTCTCGTTCCGTGAACGGTACATGTAACCGTGTTTGATCCAAGCATCAGTTTACTTAAGTTTTCCGGGGTATCACTCGCAACGAGCTGTCCCTTTGCGATAATCATGACGTAATCGCAGACGGCGCTGACCTCGGAAAGGATATGGGAACTTAAGATAACGGTATGTTTTTTGCCCAGTGATTTAATCAGATCGCGGATCTCAATGATCTGCTTCGGGTCCAGACCTACGGTCGGCTCGTCGAGAATGATGATCGGCGGATAACCGAGCACCGCCTGTGCCAGTCCGACTCTCTGACGGTATCCTTTCGACAGGTTCTTGATCAGACGGTTCTGCATATCGGTGATCTTCACCAGATTCATGACCTCAAGAATCTGTTTCTTTCTCTGATCCTTTGGAATTTTCTTTAATTCCGCCACGAATTTCAGATATTCCAGAACGGTCATGTCCGTGTAGACCGGCGGCAGCTCCGGCAGATAGCCGATGCATTTCTTTGCCTCCTCCGGCTCCTCCAGGATATTGTGGCCGTTGATCAGCACTTCGCCTCCGTAGATGCCAGATAGCCGGTGATGATGTTCATGGTCGTTGATTTTCCGGCACCGTTTGGGCCAAGGAAACCATAGATCTGGCCTTCTTCTACGGTAAAACTCAGGTTTTTGACAGCTACGTGGTCGCCATAGCGTTTCACCAGGTTTTTAACCTCTATCAATGTTCCTTCCTCCTTGTTTCTTAAAGCAGTCCCAGCCCGCCCTTGGGGGTGAAAGAGCCGGAGATGCTCTCATTTTCTAAAGACACTTTATCTTATTCTGAAAATGTGATAATTTGCTGGAAAATTTGTGAAAAAACAGTGAAGCCATGGAGCAGTTTGTTTGTTTTTCGACGAAAAATCAATTTCTTTTACCATAAGAATCATGTATACTATAACGTATCCGCGGACGGACGCTTTTCCATTTTTGTTCCGCCGCAAAATATTACGCCGGACTTTTTCCCGTCCGGGACTGGAGATTTTAGGAGACTCTATGAATAAAAAAGACTACTACTGGGCCAAGTATATGCTGATTTTCGGCTTTTTCTGCATCTCTTTTGGCACCTCGATTTTCCTGAAAACCGAACACGCCCCCGATGAGGCGATGCGGATGCTGATTCCGGAATACATCGTCTCACACCACACACTGCCGAACGGCATGGAAGAATCGGTGCGCCATCCGCTGTGGGGATTCTCCTATGCGCTGTATCCGTATCTGACCGCGATCATCAGCTCCGTGTTTATGGCCATTACATCGCTGTTTACGAAAAGTGCAGCGGCTCTTTTAACTGCCGCTCGCCTCACCAGCGTCCTTTCCGGCACCGGCACACTGATCGTTGTGTTTCTGATCGGTGAAGAGCTCTTTGAACGGCGCGAATCCGCACTGCTCGGCGGTATTTTCGTCGGTTTTCTGCCGCAGTTTGTGTTCCTCTCCTGCTATGTGAACAACGACTCGTTCGCCGTTTTCACGGTCGCACTGATCATCTATTTCTGGATTCGCGGCATGAAAAGCGCATTCTGCAAAAAAGACTGTATCGGCCTTGGAGCAGGCTGCGGACTCTGCGCGCTGTCGTACTATAACGCCTACGCGTACCTGCTGTGCAGCATTCTGCTGTTCTTCGCGCTGATGATTCATTTCCGGAAACCGGCAAAAGAAATTTTTGTCAAAGCGCTGGCTGTTTTCGCTATCGCCTTCCTGATCGGCGGCTGGTTCTTCATCCGCAATGCCGTCATCCACGACGGCGATCTGCTCGGCATGCGCACCTCGAATGAATCCGCAGCGCTGTACGCAGCCGATGAATACAAACCAGAGAATCGTCAGACCCCGGCATCCGAAGGCTGGAGCTTCCAGCAGACGTATTTACAGACCCCGGAGGCCGCACCTCCAACTGGCTGTTCTCGACCGTCAGCAGCTTCATCGGCTCGTTCTCCTACATGACCGTCCATCTCCCGATGGTGCTTTATCTGCTGTACGGCGCCCTGATGGCATTCGGATTCCTAGTGTTTTTGTTCCTCGGCATGGTTCCGCACTGGTTCCGCAAAAAGCCGCAGCTTCTCCTCTTTGTGATGCTGTTCCTCGCCTGCCTGGTCACGCTGTTCATGGACATGTACAACACGTATTTCAGCGATTACCAGTCTCAGGGCCGCTACCTGATGCCGGCGCTCGTCCCTCTGATGATCTGGATCGACGACGGCTACTCTTCTCTCACCGCGAAACTTCCCGCCGAGTGGAAGCGCGCCTCCTGCCATCTGACACTCCTGCCTGGAACGATCTGGCTGGTACTGTTCCTCATCAGCTACATCGGATTTCTGATTCCGGGCTGCTGTATGGCATCCTAAACGTTTTCAGAACGTCAAAAAGCGCTGCAAAGAACTTTTTTTCTTCTGTTCTTTGCAGCGCTTCTTTTATTTTTTTGAATTTTTTACTGAATCGGCTCCTTCGCCGGTGTTCCCGCTTTTCTCGGGTACTTTTTCGGCGTTGCCTTCCCCTTCTCGATACAGACAAACGATCGCTCATCCTCGGTTCCCGTAAGTTGGAAATAGACCGGCTCTTTTGCTTCGCCGCCGAGCACATGAATCGCTTTTTGAGCTGCGGCAAGCTCCTCATTCAATTTGCCCGATTTATACGAAACAAACCGTCCGCCCACCTTTACATACGGCAGACAGTACTCCGAAAGCGAGCTTAAATTCGCCACCGCGCGTGATACCACGAGATCAAACTGCTCCCGGTAATCCTTCTGGCGTGCGAAATCCTCAGCTCTTCCGTGAACCGCCGTGATTTTCGAAAGGCCAAGCTGTCCGATCACCTCATTCAGGAATTTCACCCTCTTATTCAGTGAATCCAGCAATACAACTTCCACCTCCGCAAACGCGATTTTCAGCGGGATTCCCGGAAAACCGGCTCCCGTTCCCACGTCGAGAATGCGTCCCGCCTGTTCCACATCACAGACCTTCACCAGCGACAGACTGTCGAGAAAATGCTTCGTAATCACCTGATCGAACTCCGTAATCGCCGTCAGATTCATAAACGAATTCCACTCTACAAGCAGCTCATAATACTGCAGAAACTGCGTCTTCTGCTCCTCGGAAAGTGTGATTCCAAGCTCAAAAAGGCCGCGCTCAAATCCTTCAAGATTGTATTCTTTCATGTTGTTCTCCGTTCTACTCTATTCTTCCAAGTGCCCGCTGCACTTTTTGTTCCTGTCCACGCAGTATCAAAACACTTGCTGTTTCGCTGCATAAGAATGTAATTCAGGCATGCATATCTGTCCTTTATTTATGTCCCAGATACACCAGCAGAACCGAAATATCCGCCGGGGAAACGCCCGAAATACGTGACGCCTGGCCGATGTTGATCGGACGGTACAGGTTCAGCTTCTGTTTCGCCTCGATGCGCAGGCTCTGGATCTCGTCGTAATTGATGTTCTCCGGGATCTTCTTCTCTTCCATCTTCTTAAACTGCTCCACCTGCTTCATCTGGCGCTTAATGTAGCGTCGTACTTGATGTTGATGTTGACCTGCTCCTGCACATCCTCCGGCAGCTTGGGTCTTTTCGGATCTACTTCCGCCAGCAGCTTATAATTCAGCTCCGGCCGGCGGATCAGCTCTGCGAGCGAACTTCCGCCGGAAAGCAGCGTTGATCCATACTCTTCCAGAAGCTCATTGATGTTCGAGCTCGTTCCCACATACGTATTCTCCACGCGCTCAATCTCTTCCTGAATCCGCTGTTCTTTTACTTTCAGTGCCTCATACTGCTCCTCGCTGATCAGACCCACGCGGTAGCCGTATTTGCGCAGACGCAGATCCGCGTTGTCCTGACGGAGCAGCAGACGGTATTCCGCGCGGCTCGTCATCATTCGGTACGGCTCGTGGTTCTCTTTCGTTACGAGGTCATCGATCAGAACACCGATGTACGACTCGGAACGGTCGAGCACCAGCTCCTCTTTTTCCTGCACGCGGAGCGCCGCATTGATGCCCGCGATCAGGCCCTGTGCCGCAGCTTCCTCGTATCCTGAACTGCCGTTAAACTGGCCGCCGGAAAACAGATTTTTGATCGCCTTGAACTCGAGGGACGGCAGAAGCTGTCTCGGGTTAATGCAGTCGTACTCGATCGCATACGCATTCCGCACGATTTTCGCATGCTCCAGACCCGGCACGGTGTGATACATCGCAATCTGCACATCCTCCGGCAGTGAACTCGACATGCCACCGACGTACATCTCGTTTGTATATCTTCCCTCTGGCTCCAGGAACACCTGGTGGCGGTTTTTATCGGCAAATTTTACGACTTTATCCTCAATCGAAGGACAGTACCGCGGACCAGTTCCCTCGATCATGCCGGAATAGAGCGGCGACCGGCTGAGATTTTCGCGGATGATTTTGTGCGTCTCCTCGTTCGTATACGTCAGCCAGCAGGATTCCTGATCGATCTGTACACTCTCCGGATCGGTCGAGAACGAGAACGGCACAACCCGCTCATCGCCGAACTGCTCTTCCATCTTGGAGAAGTCGATGCTCCGCTTGTCGATACGCGCCGGTGTTCCTGTTTTAAAGCGCACCATCTCCACGCCGTTTGCCTTCAGCGAATCCGTCAGATGTGTTGCCGCCTGCAGGCCATTCGGTCCCGTATATGTGCTCACATCACCGTAAATGCACCGCGCATTCAGGTAAACACCGGTACAGAGCACTGCAGCCTTGCAGTGGTAAATTGCACCGGAAACGGCTTTTACGCCCGTCAGAACGCCGTCTTCCACGATCAGCTCCGCAATCTCCATCTGGCGGATCGTCAGATGATCGGTATTTTCGAGAACCTCGCGCATCGACTGGCTGTACGCCCGCTTGTCTGCCTGCGCACGCAGCGAATGCACCGCCGGTCCCTTTGATTTATTCAGCATTTTCGACTGAATAAACGTTTTATCAATATTTTTACCCATCTCGCCGCCGAGCGCGTCGATCTCTTTTACGAGGTGTCCCTTCGAGGTTCCTCCGATGTTCGGATTGCACGGCATCATCGCGATGCTGTCGACACTTACCGTAAATACAACCGTTTCCAGCCCCATCCGCGCTGCCGCAAGTGCTGCCTCGCATCCCGCATGGCCCGCACCGATGACGGCAATATCAATTGTTTCTTCTAAAACTGCCATTTTTCCTGTCCTTTTCTATCTAAACTCTACGAACTGTTTCGTGACTATTTGCCTGTACAGAACTTGCTGAAAATCTCATTCACAAGGTCCTCTCCCACCGCTTCACCGATGATCGAGCCAAGTTCCTCATACGCATTCATTAGGTCAATCGAGAAGAAGTCCTCCGGCATACCCATTTCGATGCTGCCTGCCGTCAGCTCCAGACTCTTTTTTGCTTCCAGAAGCGCCTGTTTATGACGCGCATTCGTGATGTAAACCTCATCGTTGAACGAAATTTCACCTTGGAAAAACATCTTTTTCATTTGCTCCTCCAGCTCTTCCATGCCCGTCTCTTCCCGCGCCGAAATGCTGATGACCGGAGCACCTGTCTTTTGCTCCATCTCCTCTTTTTCGATCACCGCGGTCAGATCTGATTTATTCAGCAGCACAATCGCCTTGCGCCCTTTCAGGATTTCCATAATTTTCGCATCATTCTCATCGAGCGGCACCGACGCATCCACCACATAGAGAATCAGATCCGCATCTTTTGCGTGTTCGAGCGCACGGTCCACGCCGATTTTCTCGACCGTGTCCGCCGTCTTGCGGATACCCGCCGTATCGAGAATCCGAAGGGAAATACCCTTCAGCACCAGATTTTCCTCGAGCACATCGCGCGTCGTTCCGGCGATATCCGTTACAATCGCCTTTTCCTCTCCGGCCAGCAGATTCAAAAGCGACGATTTTCCGGCATTCGGCTTTCCAAGAATAACTGTCTTGATGCCCTCCTGGATCATCTTACCCTCATCCGCAGATGCCAGGAGCTTTTCAACCTGTTTTTTCTGCTCCGCAACAACCACGGCCAGCCGCTCCGGGTATCCGTCCAGACTGATGTGCTCCGGGTCATCAAGCGCCGACTCGATAAACGCGATCTCATAAATCAGCTTCTCGCGAATTGCCCGGATCGCCTTTTTCACCGTTCCGCGCAGCTGGCTCTCGGAGCTTTTTAAGGCATACGCACTCTTTGCCGAGATGACATCCATAACCGCCTCGGCCTGCGTCAGATCCATCCTTCCGTTCAGAAACGCCCGTTTCGTAAACTCGCCCGGATCTGCTGCCCGCGCACCGGCATTTAAGACTGCCTCGAGCACTTTTTTCACCGCCAGCACCCCGCCGTGACAGTCGATCTCGACGGTATTCTCGCCCGTATATGTTTTCGGCCCTTTCATCACCATGACAAGGACCTCATCAATCACTTCCTCCCCTTCGGTAATCCAGCCATAATGAATCGTATGGGATTTGACCGCGGAAAGCTTTTTTTCCTTCTTTTTTTTGCACGGAATACGCGGTCTGCCACTTCGAACGCATCGTTTCCGCTGATTCTTACAATACCAATTCCCGCCGGCGCCATCGCTGTGGACACTGCGGCAATTGTATCATCCAAATGAAATCCTGCCATTGTTTCCAGTCCTTTCTAAAACCTCTCTTTTTGGGGATCCCAGTATTCAGATCCACATCTTTTCTTTCCTTTCGCATGGCTCTGAATAGTTCCATTTTATCAGAAAACCAGAAAAGACGGTACCCCGTATTTTACACAGGTACCGTCTTTTTGCATATTTTTTACGCTTTCTTATCGTTTCGGCGCTACAACAACGTGACGATATGGCTCGCTGCCCTCGCTGTAGGTCTCCACAAATTTATTTCCCTGCAATGCAGAGTGGATGATTCTTCTCTCGTAAGGATTCATCGGCTCCAAAGAAACCGGTCTTCTGGTCTTTTTCACTTTGTAAGCGATGTTTCTTGCCAGGTTTTCCAGTGTTTCTTTTCTGCGCTTGCGGTAATTTTCCGTATCAAGTTTGACACGAACGTAATCCTTCTGCTCTTTATTGACTACAAGGCTGGTCAGATACTGAAGGGAATCCAGCGTCTGTCCTCTTTTTCCGATCAGGATGCCCATATCCTCACCGGCAAAATCAACTTCAAGAGAACCATTCTCGGCATTGTACTCCATCTGGATCTCAACCGGGAGCTCCATGGCTTTGAACACGCCGCTTAAGAACTCAAGTGCCGTTGCCTTGATCTGGGCGATTTCCTCGTCTGTTCTCTGAACTACTTCACGCTCTTCTCTTGGCTCGGAGCGTCTTGCAGTTTCTGCCTGACGCGGAGCAGATTTTCTTTCCGTTTCTTTCTTTACAGCTTCTTTTTTCGGCGCTTCTTTTACCGGTGCAGGAGCTGCCTCTTTTTTCTCTGGTTTCTGGGGTGTTTCCGGTTCTTTTTCCGGTGCGGCTTTTACAGCGGCACGGATCACAGCCGGTTTACTTCCGATTCCAAAGAATCCGGAACTGCCTTCGCTGATGACCTGGATCTCCAGTTTATCGCTGGCAGCCTGAAGCTCGATGCAGGCTTTTGTAATGGCGTCGTCCACGGTTTTTGCGGATACTTCGATAAACTCCATAAAGATTTACCCCCTATTTTTTCTTTTTGCTGTTCTTTTCATCAAACTGTTTTACCATGTTTGCTTTCGCAGCGATGCTTCCGGCGCGGTATTCCTGATTGCTGTTGTAATACTCAGTCGAAGCCTTTCTTGCTGCCTCTTTTTCCTCAGCAGACGGCTCTTCGTTCTCCTGTACCTGAATATTACGCACACTCTGCGTTGCAGCCTGTGTGATTTTCTGCGGCGGAAGGCCGGCTTTTTCTCTCTTCTTTGCAGCTTTTTCCTGGTTTTTGCGGATCACCTCATCCATGTCGATCGAGGACATATGGCGGTTGATGATAACCTGCTGTACACTTCGAACGAGCGCACCGGCGATCCAGTAAATACCAATACCGATGGAGAATGATAAACACATAAATGCGGAGAAAACAGGCATTACCGTGTTCATGGTCTTCATGGAATTTTCCATGGAGTTTGCTGTCTTATTTCCGTTGTTGGAAGATGGTGCCTGCGGCATCAGCTTGTAGTTCAGCCACTGGGTAAACCATGCCAGAATCGGCACCAGAATTGCTCCTGCAATCAGAAGCGCAGATCCGTTTGCCATACCCTCGCGGATGACATCCATCGGAGACTGTGTGATATTAAATCCAAGGAACATGTTGATATGCTTGGACTCCGCGGCGGTTTTTGTAATGGTATCCGCAATACCGGAGAACTCGCTGATGTCAGCCAGCTTCGTCCACTGGGACGGTTTCAGCACATAAAACATGTCCAGAAGGTTATTTTCGGTTAATGTTTCACTTACTTTACTGTACATGGTAACACGGTTATCTGTGATAAACTGTGTCAGGATGTCAGAATATCCTGATACACCCATCATCTGTGTTGTCAGTCCCTGGAATACATTGCGGACACTTCCGATATATCCCGGAATATGATAGATAACCTGGTACAGTGCAAGCAGAATCGGCATCTGAATCAGCAGTGTACTGCAGCTTCCTGTCGGGGAGACACCGTATTTCTGATAAACTGCCATGGTTTCTTCAGATTTTTTCATCTGAGAAGCCTGGTCTTTTTTGTTCTGATATTTCTTTTCAATTCTCTGCAGATCCGGCTGCATTACGCTCATCATCTTCGACATCTTCTGCTGCTTGATCTGAAGCGGCGTCAGAACGAGATAAATGATAATCGTATACAGAATAATCGCAATACCGATATTCGGAATTCCAATTTTTTCCAGACAAAAATAAATTCCATTGATCAGCCAGCCGAGGATCTGGCATACCCACCCGATAATCGGCCACGTTGATTTACTCAGTACGATATCCAAAACGTCTTTTCCTCCTTATTTATCTACGGCACAGGGTCGTAACCTCCGTGTGAAAACGGGTTACATCTCAGTATTCTCCATAATGCCAGCAGACTTCCTTTGAAAGCACCATATTTCTGAATCGCTTCCAGCCCGTACTGCGAGCAGGTCGGCGTATAAGGCAGTGCACCCTCTTCAGAGGAGACAGGTACTTCTGATAAAACCGGATACCTTTTATCAATACCGTCTTCATTTTTCTGTTTCCTTTAATATATGATGCAGTTTTCCCAGATGCAAAAGTGCTCCCTCTATCTCGAAATACGTACAGTTTTTTGCATTAACTCTTGCGATCACAACTACATCCATTCCACACTGAAATTCCTCTTCATGCAGACGATAACTCTCCCGGATCAGTCTCGCCAGATGGTGGCGCACAACGCTGTTTCCAACCTTTTTACTTACTGAAATTCCAATCCGGTTCCGTCCCAGCTGATTTTTCTTCACATACATGACCAGAAATCGGTTTGCAAACGATGTTCCCTGCTTATAAACCAGCTGAAAATCTCTGTTTTTTTTCAGGCTTTCCGAATATTTCATGAATCCATTCTTTCCTTCATGATTTGTCTAAATTTTCTTTTCATTGAATAGCTTTAGATAGAAGAAAAGACCACATAAATTTTATGCGGCCTTTGGTTTTATGCTGATAATTTTTTTCTTCCTTTTAATCTTCTTGCAGCTAAAACTTTTCTTCCACCTTTTGTGCTCATTCTTGCTCTGAATCCGTGAACTTTAGCTCTGGATCTTTTTTTCGGCTGAAATGTCATTTTCATAAGATAAGGCACCTCCTTTAAATTCTAATCAATAACTGCCTGCAAGGCAGTATTTCACTACATGTATGACAGAAAACATCATTTCAATTATATTCATAAACCCCCATTTCGTCAACCCTAAAATCAATAATTTTCGCAGTTTTTTCGGGAAAAATGCCGCTCTGACGCGGTTTTCCGGTCTGCCGCTGCCCGTGCCTTCCGTGTGCTGATTTTCGGTTTATCCACAACTTATCCACACTGTCCGCCGCACGCGTACAAATATCAGTTCGATTTTTGTGCTTTCCACACGATATCTTGTAACCGTAATCAACATTATCCACAATCTGTGGATAACCTTGTGGATAACTTTCGGTTTTGCTGTGTACAACCTGTGGGCATTTCCAATTTTTCCAGTATTTACGCCATGTATAATGTGTATATAAATTTTCCAGACTTTACACATTTCGGTTTTTCCAGCCCTCTATCCACAATTTTATCAACATAAGATTCCCTGTTATCCACAAACTATCCTCCATTTCATCAACAGGAAAATTTTTTACACATTCTGTGGATAAAAAAATAATTATCCACATTTTTGGGTTGAATAAAACGGCATTTTATTATATCATATAGAAGTAAAAATGCGACTATTCGGGGAAAATTTCGTTTTCCAGACAGAAGTTATCCCCAAAAAGCAATGATTATAGAAGCGGAGCGACAGAAAAAGCATGGAAATCGTACAAGATAAATGGAAAGAAATACTGCAGAGAGTGCGGGACGAGCACGAATTATCTGAGATCTCCTTTACTACATGGATTGAACCACTTACGATCCATTCGGTTGAGGACAATCTGATCACAATCCTGGTTCCATCCGAAAAAATGGGTCTCGATTACGTGAGCAAAAAATATACTCTTCCTATTAAAGTGGCAATCGCGGAAATCACAGGTGTCAACTATGAGATCCGCTTTATTCTTCCGGAAGAAGTGAAACAGGAAAAAGCGCCTGCTCCCGTCCAGAAAAATCTCTATGTGCCGAACCTGAATCCAAAGTATACCTTTGATACCTTCGTGGTCGGCAGCAATAACAAATTTGCCCATGCAGCTTCTCTCGCCGTGGCCGAATCCCCGGGAGAAATCTACAATCCGCTGTTTTTATACGGTGGTGTTGGACTGGGCAAAACCCATCTGATGCACTCGATCGCACATTTTATTCTTCAGAAGAACCCGTCTTCGCGGATTCTCTACGTAACGAGTGAAGAATTTACCAATGAAGTCATCGAGGCTATCCGAAACAGCAACAACACCGCAATGACCAAATTCCGTGAGAAATACCGCAATATCGACGTACTTCTCATCGATGATGTGCAGTTTATTATAGGAAAGGAATCCACGCAGGAAGAGTTTTTCCATACCTTCAATACGCTGCACGGCGCCAACAAACAGATCATCCTTCTTCGGATCGTCCCCCGAAAGACATGGATATCCTGGAAGACCGCATCCGTTCCCGTTTCGAATGGGGACTCCTTGCCGACATCCAGAGCCCGGATTATGAGACGCGAATCGCCATTCTCCGAAAGAAACAGGAATTAGACGGCTATTCCGTCAGCGACGATGTGATCGAATACATCGCTTCCAATATTAAATCGAACATCCGTGAGTTGGAAGGCGCTCTCAACAAAATCATTGCATACGCAAACCTTGAAAAACGTGAAATCAACATTGATCTTGCAGAGCAGGTGCTGCGCGACATCATCTCCCCGAACGAGAAGAAGGTGATCACGCCGGAATTTATCATCGACACCGTTGCAGATCACTTCGATATTACGCCGTCCGACATTGTCGGCAGCAAGCGGAGCAGCAAAATCGTATTCCCGCGCCAGATCGCAATGTATCTGTGCCGCGAAATGCTCGATGCCCCGCTGACCGGAATCGGAAAAATGATGGGCGACCGCGATCATACCACTGTCATGCACGGCATTGAGAAGATCGAAAAGGAAATGAGTGCTAAAGACAGTGTCCGCAACACGGTAGACATCTTAAAGAAGAAGATCAACCCGTCGAAATAGGCGGAGCTTTGTAACTCTGTCAAAACGGTTAAAAACGATTTACATTTATATAAGAAGAAACTCATCGGTTGACAGGCCCTTATTTATACACAAACCGATGTGGAAAGCCTGTGGATGAATTGTGGACAAATTTGGGGCCTGAAGTTATCAACATTTCATACACAGGTTCACGTTCGATTATTCACAGAGTTATACAGATCGATTTTTCCAGTATTTCCGCATTCTTGACGGGGTTTTCCACATATCCACAGCCCCTACGACTAAGACTACGGATTTTTACTATATTTTTTCTTTATAAGCAGACTCACCAAGCAGTGAGGAAAGGAGAGTTATCCACAATTATGAAATTAGTGTTTGACAAAGCAGACCTTGTAAAAAGCGTTGGTATCGCTATGAAAGCTGTCTCCGGTAAAACAACCATGCCGATTCTGGAATGCATTCTGATTGATGCATCTTCCAACGTGATCAAATTTACCTCCAACGATATGGAACTCGGAATCGAAACCATCGTCACAGGTATGATTCTGGAACGCGGTATTGTTGCTCTGGATGCAAAGATTTTTTCTGAGATCGTAAGAACTTCCGGATAATCAGGTTACAATAGAAACAGATGAAAATCTGGTAACCACGATTACGTGTGAAAAAGCAAAATTTAACATTCCGGGACAGTCAGGAGAAGATTTTTCCTATCTGCCGATTCTCGAAACTTCCGATTGTGTTTCCATTTCCCAGTTCACCTTAAAAGAACTGATCCGTCAGACCATTTTCTCCATTGCAGCCAATGAGAACAACAAACTGATGACCGGTGAGCTTTTTGAAATCAAAGATAACACACTTCGCGTCGTATCTCTGGACGGACACCGTATTGCGATCCGCAGAATTGAGCTGAAAGATTCGTATCCGGACCGAAAAGTCGTTGTTCCGGGAAAAACCCTGAACGAAATCAGCAAAATTCTGTCCGGTGAGATGGATGATCAGATTGATATTTACTTCTCGGAAAACCACATTATGTTCAAGTTCGATGATACAACGGTCGTTTCCAGACTGATCGACGGTGAATATTTCCGCATCGACCAGATGCTTTCGAGTGATTACGAGACAAAAGTGACGATCAACAAAAAAGAATTCTTAAGCTGTATCGACCGTGCGACGCTTCTTGTCAAAGAAGGCGACAAAAAACCGATCATCATCGACATCCAGGATGGAGCGATGGAACTGCAGATCAACTCCGCGATGGGTTCCATGAAAGAAGAGATCGATATCAACAAAGAAGGCAAGGATATTATGATCGGTTTTAACCCGAAATTCCTGATCGATGCACTTCGTGTTATTGATGACGAGGAGATTTCGATTTATCTGGTCAACCCGAAGGCTCCATGTTTTATCCGGAACGAAGAAGAGAGCTATATCTATCTGATTCTGCCGGTAAACTTCAATTCCGTGAGATAAGTCACATAAGTTTGAAATCTGCCGGAACCTTTTCTGAAAGAACTTTCAGCGGTTTTACAGCCACACAGGTTGAAAACTGCGAACTTACGTGAGGAAAAGGCACGGCAGTGCAGGAGGAAAAAATGGAAATTATTACGCTGCGTGAAGATTACATCAAACTGGGCCAGGCATTAAAAGCTGCGGCTCTGGTAGAAGACGGCGTGGAAGCAAAGCTCGTCATCAAGGACGGCTGCGTGACCGTAAATGGTGAAGTAGATACCCGCCGCGGCCGCAAGCTCTATGACGGAGATGTTGTCTGCTACAATGGAAATGAGATACAAATTAAAAAATAAGGCTTAAAAACTTAAGCTGATTTTTCACGGACGAGTGCTCATGTATATCAAATCTTTAGAACTGAAGAACTATCGGAATTATGAGAGTTTATGCATAAATATCAGCCCCGGAACAATATTCTCTACGGCGACAATGCCCAGGGAAAGACGAATATTCTCGAGGCTTTATATCTCGCGGGTACGACAAAATCGCACCGTGGCAGCAAGGACCGCGAAATCATCCAGTTTGACCGGGAGGAAGCCCATATCCGGATGATGGTGGAGCGGAACGGCAGCACGCATAAAATCGATATGCATCTGAAAAAAAATAAATCCAAGGGAATCGCCATCGATGGAGTTCCGATCCGCAAAGCGTCGGAACTTTTTGGCATTGTAAATATTGTGTTTTTCTCTCCGGAGGACCTGAATATCATCAAAAATGGTCCTGCGGAGCGCCGGCGTTTCCTGGATAGCGAAATTTGTCAATTGTCAAGACTATACATGATCGAGCTTGCCAATTATAATAAAGTGGTGGCGCAGAGAAACAAGCTGCTTAAAGAGATTTCGTTTTCCGGCAGAATGGCGGATACGCTCGAGATCTGGGATGAGCAGATGGTCCGCTATGGAACAAGCATTATTTCCGAGCGGAAAAAGTTTATCAGCCGCCTGAATGATATTTTATCCGAGATCCATCAGAATCTGACCGGAGGAAAGGAGCAGATTCTGATTACTTATGAACCGAATGTGTCCGAGGAAGCGTTTTCCGAAGAGTTAAAAGCCGGAAGAGAGCGTGATCTGCGTTTCGGACAGTCCTACACCGGGCCGCACCGGGACGATTTCTGTGTGCGGGTCAACGACATTGATATCCGTAAATACGGTTCCCAGGGGCAGCAGAGGACGGCGGCGCTTTCGCTGAAACTGGCGGAGATCCGTCTGGTCGAGGAGGAAATTCACGATACACCGGTTTTACTGCTGGATGATGTTTTGTCGGAGCTGGACGGCAGCCGGCAGAATTATCTTCTGCAGAGCATTCACAGCATACAGACACTGATTACCTGTACCGGACTGGACGAGTTTGTCGAAAATCATTTTGAGGCAAACAGCGTATTCCAGGTGGTCGAGGGATCTGTGTTTCACAAAGAAACAGGAGGAATCTAAATGAGTACAGAGAACATGGAAAAGACAGAGTATGGTGCAGACCAGATTCAGATTCTGGAGGGTCTGGAAGCCGTACGGAAGCGCCCAGGTATGTATATCGGCAGTACCTCCGCACGGGGACTTCACCATCTGTCTATGAGATTGTCGACAACTCGGTAGACGAGGCACTGGCAGGATACTGCAAAAATATTGACGTTACGATTAACCCGGACAACTCCATCACCGTCATCGACGACGGCCGTGGTATTCCGGTCGGCATCAATCATAAGTCGGGCCTTCCGGCCGTTGAGGTTGTCTTTACGGTGCTGCACGCAGGCGGAAAGTTCGGCGGCGGAGGGTACAAGGTATCCGGCGGTCTGCACGGCGTTGGTGCATCCGTTGTAAATGCGCTGTCCAACTGGCTTGAGGTGCGCGTTTATCACGATGGAAAGGTTTACTTCCAGCGGTATGAGCGCGGAAAAACCATGAATAAGCTGGAGGTCATCGATACCTGTCCGATCGAAAAAACAGGTACCGAGGTCCGTTTCCTGCCGGATGACACGATGTTCGAGGAGACGGTTTATGATTACGACGTTTTAAAAACAAGACTCCGCGAGACCGCATTTCTGACCAAGGGACTGCGCATTGTTCTGCGCGATCTGCGCACGGATCCGGTAGTGGAAAAAGCATTCCACTACGAGGGCGGTATCAAAGAGTTTGTCAGCTACCTGAACAAGAGCAAAACGGCGCTCTACCCGGACATCATCTACTGCGAGGGAGAAAGAGACGGCGTTCTCGTTGAGGTTGCGATGCAGCACAACGATTCCTATCAGGAAAATACGTACGGTTTCGTCAACAACATTACGACGCCGGAGGGCGGTACCCATATCGTGGGCTTCCGGAATGCACTGACGAAAACCTTTAATGAATATGCAAGAGCAAATAAACTGTTAAAAGACAGCGAACCGAACCTGACCGGAGAGGATATCCGCGAGGGTATGACGGCGATTGTCAGCATCAAAATCGAGGAGCCGCAGTTCGAGGGCCAGACAAAGCAGAAACTTGGAAACAGCGAGGCGAGAGGAGCAGTCGACAATATCGTGAGCACCCAGCTCGAGCTGTTTCTGGAGCAGAACCCGGCTGTTGCAAAAACGATCGTTGAAAAGTCCCTGCTTTCCCAGCGTGCGAGAGAGGCTGCAAGAAAAGCGCGTGACCTGACGAGAAGAAAATCCGCACTGGACGGTATGTCCCTGCCTGGAAAACTGGCAGACTGCACCGACAAGGATCCAAAAAACTGTGAGATCTTCCTGGTCGAGGGAGATTCCGCGGGCGGTTCCGCAAAATCCGCGAGAAGCCGTGCAACGCAGGCGATCCTGCCTCTGCGTGGAAAAATCCTGAATGTAGAGAAAGCACGTCTCGATAAAATTTATGCCAATGCCGAGATCAAAGCGATGATTACGGCATTCGGAACCGGAATCCACGACGATTTCGATATCACCAAACTGCGCTACGACAAGATCATCATCATGACCGATGCCGATGTCGACGGCGCGCACATCGACACACTGATGCTGACGTTCCTGTACCGCTTCATGCCGGAGCTGATCAAACAGGGCCACGTTTACCTGGCACAGCCGCCGCTGTTCAAGATTGAGAAAAACAAAAAAGTATGGTACGCATACGACGACGATCAGATGAATCAGATCCTCAATGAGATCGGACGCGGAGATAATAAGATCCAGCGTTACAAAGGACTGGGAGAGATGGATGCGGAGCAGCTCTGGGAGACCACCATGGACCCGGAACGCCGTGTTCTGCGCCGCGTTGTGTTCGATGAAGAGTATTCTTCTGAAATTGATCTTACCTTCAATACGCTCATGGGCGACAAGGTAGAACCGCGCCGTGACTTTATCGAAGAGAGAGCAAAATACGCAAACAACCTGGATATCTAAAAAGTCCTGTGAACTGAAGTGGAGGAAAAGATGGAAGATAATGTTTTTGATAAAATTCACGAGGTCGATCTGAAAGACACGATGGAGGAATCCTACATCAACTACGCGATGAGCGTAATTGCATCCCGTGCACTTCCAGACGTCCGCGATGCTTAAAGCCGGTACAGAGACGTATTCTGTACTCCATGAGTGAACTGAACAATACGCCGGATAAGCCGCACCGTAAGTGCGCGCGTATCGTCGGTGATACGATGGGTAAATATCACCCGCACGGCGACAGCTCTATCTACGGAGCACTCGTCAACATGGCACAGGACTGGGCAACCCGTTATCCGATGGTGGACGGCCATGGAAACTTCGGTTCCGTCGACGGCGACGGCGCTGCGGCTATGCGATACACCGAGGCACGTTTAAGCAAAATCTCGATGGAGATGCTGGCGGATATCAACAAAGACACCGTAGACTTCGCCCCGAACTTTGATGAAACCGAAAAAGAGCCTGTTGTTATGCCGGCCCGCTACCCGAACCTTCTGGTAAACGGTACTTCCGGTATCGCAGTCGGTATGGCAACGAACATCCCGCCGCACAATCTGCGCGAGGTGGTAAGTGCCATTGTAAAAATTATTGATAATATCATCGAGGAGGACCGTACGACAGATCTCGAGGAGATTCTCGCATTGTAAAAGGCCCTGACTTCCCGACCGGAGCAGAAATCCTCGGCACCCGCGGCATCGACGAGGCCTACCGTACCGGCCGCGGTAAAATCCGTGTTCGTGCGGTATCAAACATCGAGACACTGCCGAACGGAAAGAGCGAGATCATCGTAACCGAGATCCCGTACATGGTAAACAAGGCGCGCCTGATCGAGAACATCGCCGCGCTGGTAAGAGATAAAAAGATCGACGGCATCACCGGCATTGCGGACCACTCCAACCGTGAGGGTATGCGCATCTGTATCGAACTGCGCCGCGACGCCAATGCAAACGTCATCTTAAACCAGCTGTACAAACATACTCAGATGCAGGATACCTTTGGTGTGATCATGCTTGCACTGGTAAACAATCAGCCGAAAGTCATGAACCTTCTGGAGATGCTGACGTATTATCTGCAGCACCAGGAAGAGGTTGTGACGAGAAGAACGAAATACGACCTGAACAAAGCGCAGGAGAGAAGCCATATTCTGGAAGGACTCTTAAAAGCGCTTGACCATATTGACGAAGTGATCCATATCATCCGTGCATCCGCGAATGCGGCAGAGGCGAAGAAGAACCTGATGGAACGCTTCGATCTGAGTGATGCCCAGGCCCAGGCAATCGTAGACATGCGTCTGCGCGCTCTGACCGGTCTGGAACGGGAGAAGCTCGAGAACGAGTACAAAGAGCTGATGGCGCGCATCGAGCAGTTAAAAGCCATCCTCGCAGACCGCAAGGTGCTTCTTGGCGTTATCCGCAGGGAGATTCTGACCGTATCCGAAAAATACGGCGATGACAGAAGAACTTCCATCGGCTTTGATGAGTACGATCTCTCCATGGAGGATCTGATTCCGCGCGAGAATACTGTCATCACCATGACGAAACTGGGCTATATCAAACGTATGACCGTTGACAACTTCCGCAGCCAAAACCGCGGCGGCAAGGGAATCAAGGGCATGCAGACCATCGAGGACGACTACATCGAGGAGCTTCTGATGACGACGACCCATCATTACCTGATGTTCTTTACGAATACGGGAAGAGTCTACCGTCTGAAAGCATACGAGATTCCGGAGGCGTCCAGAACCGCAAGAGGAACGGCGATTGTCAACCTTCTCCAGCTGCAGCCGGGAGAGAAGATTACCGCTGTTATTCCAATGCGCAAATATGAGAAGGGCCATTATCTGTTTATGGCAACGAAAAAGGGACTGGTGAAGAAGACGCCGCTCGAAGAATACGAGAACGTCAGAAAAACGGGTCTTGCTGCCATTGCGCTCCGCGATGATGATGAACTGATTGAAGTTAAGACAACTGATAACGAGAAAGAGATTATTCTGGTAACGAAATTCGGCCAGTGTATCCGCTTCAAGGAAAACGATGTGCGTACGACAGGCCGTGTTTCCATGGGTGTACGCGGCATCAACCTTCTGACGGCGATGAAGTAGTCGGCATGCAGATCTGCACGCAGGGAGACTATCTCCTTGTCGTATCCGAAAACGGCATGGGCAAACGGACGCCGATGGCAGAGTTTACCGTACAGCTCCGCGGCGGCAAGGGTGTCAAATGCTATAAGATTACCGAAAAGACCGGAAACCTGATCGGTTCCAAGGCAGTCAATGAGGATAATGAGATTATGATGATTACCACAGAGGGAATCATTATCCGTACACCATGCTCCGGCATTTCTGTTATGGGACGTATCACGTCCGGTGTCAAGCTGATGGATGTGGACGGTGAAATCAAGGTTGCCAGCATTGCAAAGGTAAGAGACAAAGAGGCATCCGAGGAGACTCCGGTTTCGGTGGAAGAGACCGAAAGTGCTTCTGAGGAAACGAAGGAATAATACAGCGTCGCAAAACGTGTCTGAGAGAAAAAAGCTCAGGCACGTTTTTCTCGTTTGGGGAAGGGGAGAAAAATATGAAACGAATTTTACTGATGGTGCTGCGGAATCTGCTTCTGGTTCCGTGGATGTGGTGCCGGCTCTGTTACCATGCAGCGCATCCGGACAAGTACAGTCTGGAAGAGCACTTTAAAATGCTGCGCTTTATTGTACAGCGGGCGAACAAAGGCGGAAACGTCATTGTGGAATCCTATGGAGCAGAAAATCTTCCGGAGCAGGACGGTTTTGTGATGTATCCGAATCACCAGGGACTGTACGATGTGCTGGCGATCGCAGGAGCGTGCTCGCGTACCTTTACAGTTGTTGCCAAAAAAGAGGTAGAGCATATTCCGTTTTTAAAACAGGTCTTTGCGTGCATCCACGCGCTGTTTATGGACCGGGAGAATCTGCGGCAGTCAATGCAGGTTATCAATGAGGCGGCCGATGCCGTAAAAGAAGGCAAAAACGTCATTCTGTTTCCGGAAGGAACGAGGAGCAGAAAGGGAAACCAGCTGCTGGAGTTTAAAAGCGGCAGCTTCAAGATCGCAGTAAAAGCAAAATGCCCAATCGTGCCGGTTGCGTTAAAAAACTGTTTTGTTCCGTTTGACTCCAATACCGTCCGTCCCGTAACGGTAGAAGTCCATTTTCTCGACCCGATCCCATACGAGGAATACCAGGGAATGAAGACAACAGAGATTGCCGAGATGGTAAAGAAGAGAATTGAAGCCGTCGTAACCGCGTAGCGGTTTCAGAAAAGAGCGTGATATGCGCTCTTTTCTGCTATTCTGGGGGCTGATTTGGGTTCTGTAAGGCATATTTTCTATAATAGTAAGAAAAAAACAAAAAATTCGAAAAAACGGGTTGACAAGAACGTAAGGTTTTTGTATAATAAACCATGCGTCACGAATGAGTGACTGCACATATCATTTTATATTTAGGCATTTGGAGAAGTACTCAAGTGGCTGAAGAGGCGCCCCTGCTAAGGGTGTAGGTCGGGTAACCGGCGCGAGGGTTCAAATCCCTCCTTCTCCGTTTAAAAGCCAAAAACAAAATGATATTTTTTGTGGAAAAAGTTCTTGACAAACAGTTTCACATCTGATAAGATAGCAGAGTTGGTGATAGGTTTGAAAAAACTAATCCAAAAAATAAATTAAAAAAGTTCTTGACAAAAGCGAATGAGTTTGATAAAATAAACGAGTTGCTGATCGAAAGAACAGCGAAGAAGTTAAAAAAAACTTCAAAAAATAAATCAAAAAAGTTCTTGACAAACGAAAAGCTCTGTGGTAAAATAAATGAGCTGATCCGAGTCGGAACAGCAAAGATCCTTGATAATTAAACAATGAAACACATCCTCGAAAGTTCTGAATAAGTAATTCAAAACGATCGAAAGATCCTTTAAAACAGTAAAAGGGATAAATTAGCTAGTATGTTGATTTTGAACTTGGAACAAACATTTTATCAGAGAGT
>ENA-OQAN01000215-OQAN01000215.1-human-gut-metagenome-genome-assembly--contig:-NODE-215-length-32284-cov-3.755668_pt1 | contig 32284 bp, 34 predicted proteins | sample MGYA00242735_ERZ504527 | MGnify/ENA primary metagenome ERZ504527 (study PRJEB26092, sample SAMD00036230) | human gut metagenome | host: Homo sapiens | study: EMG produced TPA metagenomics assembly of... | reverse complement strand
TATTTTCGGAAGCACCGCTCAATGTGGAAAAAAATGAAAGAAGCATCGAAAGCGTTTTATCGGAACGTATGATTTCAGGAGCTTCTGTGCCAACAAACGTATGAAAAAATCGACAGTACGGACGATTACCGGAATTGATTTCTGCGAGAAAGACGGGATTCTTATCATTTCCTATACCGGAACCGGTTTTCTGTACCACATGGTGCGGATCCTGACCGGAACACTTGTGGAGGCCGGGATGGGAAAACGGGATATCGCATCAATGATGGAGCTTCTCAAAGCAAAAAACCGCGAAAGTGCGGGTTTTCTTGCACCGGCATGCGGACTCCTGTTAAAAGAAGTCCGATATGAATAACCGAAATAATCAGGGCAATGCACCAGCTTTTTTGCATAAAAAACCGAAAAAAGGCTGTGAATTGATAAATGCAGCATAGAAAAGAGAAAGGATGAGGTGAAAAGCATGTTTCAGAAGAAAAGAAATACTTTTCATGGCGGCGTTCACCCGTACGAGGGAAAAGAGCTCTCCAAGGACAAACCGATTGTCAAAGCGCAGCCGGGCAACTTATTGTATTACGCAGTGTCACAGCACATCGGAGCGCCTGCTGTGCCGACCGTACAAAAAGGCGACCATGTAAAAGCGGGACAGAAAATCGCAGAAGCGGGAGGATTTGTTTCGGCTCCTGTTTACGCATCGGTTTCCGGCACGGTAAAAGGAATTGAGAAAAAAAGTTTCCGCAGCCGGTTCCCCGGTAGACTGTATCGTTGTGGAGAACGACGGGCTGTATGAAAAAGAAGCATTTGAGGAGTGCCCGCACTGGGAAAAACTCGACGCAGATACGATCCGGAACAAGATCAAAGAGGCCGGAATCGTGGGAATGGGAGGTGCAGGCTTTCCGACACACGTCAAGGTATCCCCGAAAGATCCGTCAGCGATTGACCACATTCTCGTCAATGGAGCAGAGTGTGAGCCGTATCTGACGAGCGACTATCGCAGAATGCTCGAAGAGCCGGAAAAGGTGATCGGAGGCTTAAAAATCATGCTGCATATGTTCCCGAGGGCAAAGGGAGTCATCTGCATTGAAGACAACAAACCGGACTGTATCGCGAAGTTCCGTGAGCTGGTGCTTCCGGAGGATAACATTGAGGTTCTGGAGCTTAAAACGAAATACCCGCAGGGTGCCGAGCGTATGCTGATCTATGCAGCAACGGGACGAAAGGTAAATTCCTCCATGCTGCCGGCGGACGCGGGCTGTATCGTGGATAACATTGATACCGTGACCGCTATTTACCAGGCAGTCCGCTTCGGCGAACCGCTGATGAGCCGTATCGTTACCGTGACAGGAGATGCCGTACAGAATCCGTGCAACTTTGAAGTGCCGGTCGGCATGCTCTTATCCGAACTTTTAGAGCAGGCAGGCAGTCTGAAACATGAGGCAGCCAAGATCATCTGCGGCGGTCCGATGATGGGAAAAGCCCTGTTTATAATGGAGGTTCCTGTAACCAAGACAACATCTGCACTGACCTGCCTCACCGAGGATGAAGTATCTGCGCTGGCACCATCTGCCTGCATCAATTGCGGACGCTGCGTTTCCGTCTGTCCGGGTCAGATTCTTCCGGCCCGCCTTTCCGTTTTTGCGGAGCACGGAGAGGAAGAGAAGTTCCTGAAATACGGCGGAATGGAGTGCTGTGAATGTGGCTGTTGTTCCTTTATCTGCCCGGCAAGACGTCCGCTGACGCAGGAGATCAGCTCAATGCGTAAAGTGCTTCTGGCAAAGAGAAAGAAGAAATAGGGGGATCTTACATATGAATGGATTATTACACGTATCATCTTCCCCACACGCGCGGTCCAAGGTGACGACAGACAAAATCATGTTTGCCGTCCTGCTTGCCCTTGCCCCGGCAGCTGCGTGGGAATCTGGAATTTCGGCCTTCGGGCGCTGCTTCTGATTGTGATTTCGATGGCAGTCTGTCCCCTGACGGAATATCTGTATGAAAAAGGAATGAAGAAACCGGTGACGATTGCCGACGGCAGTGCACTGGTAACCGGCCTTCTGCTGGCAATGAATATGCCGGTGCAGGCGCCTCTTTGGATGCCGGTGATCGGCGGTGTGTTTGCAATTCTCGTCGTAAAACAGCTTTTCGGCGGTCTTGGCCAGAACATTATGAACCCGGCGCTTGCAGGAAGATGCTTCCTTTTGATTTCCTTCCCGGGCCATATGACCAATTTCGCCGCTCCGGCAGCCGCACATCTTGTGGATACCGTATCCGGTGCGACACCGCTTGCCGCAGCAAAAGCAGGAGAGCAGGTGAATCTGCTGTCCATGTTCCTTGGAAACACGACAGGAACCATCGGCGAGACTTCCGCGCTTGCCCTTCTGATCGGCGGAATTTTCCTTGTCTGCATCCATGTGATTGACCTCAACATTCCGCTCATTTACATCGGAACCGAGCTTTTATTCGCCCTGCTTTTCGGCGGCCACGGCTTTGACATCAATTTCCTTGGCGCGCATCTTTTGGGCGGCGGTCTGATGCTCGGCGCATGGTTCATGGCAACCGATTACGTTACCCGCCCGATCACAAAGAAGGGACAGTATATCTATGCGGTCATTTTAGGACTTCTGACCGGCGTATTCCGTATCTTTGGAAATTCGGCAGAGGGCGTTTCCTATGCCATCATCTTTACCAACCTTCTGGTTCCGCTTATTGAGCGCGTGACCGTGCCGGTTGGATTCGGAAGAGGAGGCAAGAAAAAAGCATGAACAAAATCATAAAAAACGCACTGATTCTTGCGGCGATCACGCTGATTGCCGGATTGCTTCTCGGGGCGGCACATCAGGTAACCCTGGAGCCGATCCAGAAACAGCAGGAGAAAGAAAAACAGGAATCCTGTCAGAACGTATTCCCGGAGGCAGCTTCCTTTGAAGAAGTAACGATGAGCGATGCAGAAAAGGCAGAGCTTGCGGCAGCATTAACCGGCCACGATTTTAATGCCCAGACGATAGATGAGCTGCTGCTTGCAAAAGACGCATCCGGCGCGACGATCGGCCTGGTTGAGATCATCTCCACAACCGAAGGCTATGGCGGCGGCATGCAGTTCTCGATGGGAATTGCATCGGACGGAACGACAAAAGGAATCTCTTTCCTGTCACTTTCCGAGACGGCCGGCCTTGGTATGCGTGCCGACACAGACGATTTCAAGAATCAGTTCAAGGATAAAAACGTAGAAGCATTCTCCTACACAAAATCCGGCGCATCCGCGGATGATGAAATCGATGCGCTGAGCGGAGCAACTCTGACAACGAACGCTGTAACAAACGGTGTCAATGCAGGAATCTGCTGTTTTAACTACTGCAGTGAATCCGGTCTGCTTTCCGGAGAGGGAGGGAACTCATGAGAAAAGATACGCCGCTGGAACGGCTTTATAATGGTATCATAAAAGAAAACCCGACCTTCGTCATGATGCTGGGTATGTGTCCGACGCTTGCGGTTACCACTTCTGCAAAGAACGGTATCGGCATGGGCCTTGCGACGATGGTCATCCTGACCGCCTCCAACCTGATGATTTCCCTGCTTCGAAAAATCATCCCGGACGGCGTGCGTATGCCAGCATACATCGTTGTTGTGGCATCGTTTGTAACCATCGTGGAATTTTTGATGGAAGGTTTTATTCCGGCACTCTATTCCGCCCTTGGCATCTACATCCCGCTGATCGTTGTAAACTGTATCATCCTGGGACGCGCCGAGCATATGCTGGAAAACATGGTCCGATCCCGTCTTTATTTGATGGTATCGGCATGGGCCTTGGATTTACCGTCGGCCTGACCCTGATCGGTATGTTCCGTGAGCTGATCGGAGCCGGAACCCTGTTCGGTATCCAGGTAATGCCGAGTGCTTACGAGCCGGTCAACATCTTCATCATGGCGCCGGGTGCATTCCTTGTGCTGGCAATGCTCGTTGCGGTGCAGAACCGCATCAAACGCCAGAAGTCAGAGAAAACCGGAAACCGGCAGTCCCGGCAGAAGAGACCGGCTGTATGGCATGCGCCAATAAGGCATACTGCCAGGCTGTGAAAGGAAAGGAGGAAGCGAAATGAAAGAACTGATTTTAATTGCGATCGGTGCGGCGCTGGTGAACAACGTTGTCTTAAGCCAGTTCCTCGGCATCTGTGCTTTCCTCGGTGTTTCCAAAAAGATGGATACGGCGGCCGGCATGGGCGGAGCGGTTATTTTTGTCCTCACGATTTCTTCATTTGTGACAAGTCTGATTTACAAATTTATCCTGGCACCGGCAGAACTTGATTATCTGAAAACGATCGTTTTCATTCTTGTCATCGCGGCGCTGGTACAGCTCGTTGAGATGTTCCTGAAAAAGACGATTCCGTCTCTGTATCGAGCGCTCGGCGTTTACCTTCCGCTGATTACAACAAACTGCGCGGTACTCGGTGTGGCACTCATCAACGTACAGAAGGATTACACGATTCTGCAGGGTACGGTTTACGGTCTGGCAACCGCAATCGGCTTTACGATTGCCATGGTGCTGATGGCCGGCCTGCGGGAAAAGATGGAGTACAACGATATCCCGGAGTCATTCAAAGGAATGCCGATCGTTCTTCTTACGGCTATGCTGATGTCAATGGCATTTATGGGATTTTCCGGAATGATCTAGGAGGATGAAGAGATGAATGGTATTTTAGCAGCCACCCTGATGGTGGGTGGAACCGGCCTTTTGATTGGTATTCTCCTTGGAATTGCCGGAAAGAAGTTTTATGTGGAAGTGGACGAGCGCGAGACGAAGGTCCGTGAAGCGCTGCCGGGCAACAACTGCGGCGGCTGCGGTTACCCGGGCTGTGACGGAGCGGCGGCTGCAGTGGTAAAGGGTGAAGCCCCGATTTCGGTCTGTCCGGTCGGCGGTTCTCCGGTTGCGGCAGCGATCGGTGCCATTATGGGACAGGAAGCCGGAGCACAGGAGCGCAGAAAAGCAGTGGTACGGTGCGCCGGTACGTGTGACGTGGCAAAGAACAAGTATGAATACACGGGTGCAAGGGACTGCTCCTACGCCGGTTTTGTACCGGGCGGCGGTCCGAAGAGCTGCGGAAACGGATGTCTTGGTTTTGGAAACTGCGTGAAGGCATGTAAGTTTGATGCGATCCATATTGAAAACGGCATTGCCGTTGTGGACGGCGAAGCGTGCAAGGCATGCGGTGCCTGCGTGAAGGCCTGTCCGAGAAATCTGATCGACCTGATTCCGTATGAGCAGAAGATCACGGTGAAATGCCGCTCAACCGAGAAGGGCAAGGCGGTGATGGCAGCGTGTGAGATCGGCTGTATCGGATGTAAGAAGTGCGAGAAGAACTGCCCGTCGGATGCAATTCACGTTGTGGACCAGCGCGCGAGATCGACCCGGCAAAATGTACAGGCTGCGGCCTCTGCGCGGAGAACTGCCCGCGGAAGTGTATTATGGTAGAAAAATAAAAATGAGAAATTCCATGCTGTGGGAGGGAACTTCTGCGGCGTGGAATTTTTGCTTTTCGGTGATATCGTGTTAGCCAATGCCGGGGGTGGCTGGCTTGACTTGAATTTGGGAAAATGATAAACTGAAAGTCAGAAAACGAGGGGCGAAAAGCTAAAAAAATATAAAATGGCAGAAAGGACGGGGCAAAAGTATGACAATGACAATGGATGAACTGATGAAAGTGCTCGATATGCAGGAGGATATTCTGCAGTTTACGCATTTTACAAATGCAGACGCATGGGAACTGGGAACGATGATCCTGATGGAGGCAAGACGGCGCGGAGCGCAGGTTGGCATCATGATCCGCAGAAGCAATGGAGAAGTTGTATTCCAGTATTGTGATAACGGCATTACGCCGCACAATGTGGAGCTGATGAGACGGAAGAGCAATTCGGTGCTTCTGACGGAGCGGAGTTCGCTGCAGCTCTACATGGCAGCGACGAATGCGCCGGAGAGCGTAAAACAGATGGTACTGGACCCGAAGGAATACGCAATGCTGGGCGGAGGTTTTCCGATCTGCGTGGAAGAAGTCGGCGTTGTGGCAACCGTAGCAGTGTCCGGCATGGGACAGGTTTCGGATCATGATGTGATTGTGAAATGCATCAGCAAATATTTGCATATCGATGAAGTACCGAGAATCAGAACTGTATGAAAATGATGATTGAAACTAAATTTTGTGTATGATACAATGTCACCGGCAAAAAGACATGACAGTTCCATCAGGGACAACAAAACCCCCGTGAGCGGCAACTCACGGGGGTTGGTTTATGTCAGCAGGTTTTGCATATCTTCCGGCAGTGGAGCGTGGAAGTTTAAGGGTTCTCCGGTGATCGGATGGACAAAGGAGAGCGATGCAGAGTGAAGTGCCTGGCGGGGGAAAGTGCCGGGAGTTTTGTTGTAGAGGGTATCGCCGAGCAGCGGATGGCCGATGTAAGCCATGTGGACGCGGATCTGGTGGGTGCGGCCGGTTTCGAGGTTGAGTTCGAGGTGGGAGAAAACGGAGCAGTGCGCGAGGGTGCGGTAATGGGTTACGGAGCGCTCGCCGGAGGCAAAGTCGACGGTGCGCTGGATGAGGGAGCCGTCGAGGCGGGCGATCGGGCGTCGATGGTGCCGGATGCAGCGGTTTCGCCGAGGCGAAGGCCTGATACGTGCGGTGGATTCGCGGGAGCGCATGCCTGGGAGAGGACGGCGGCGCTTAAGGCGTGCTTGGCGAGTACGATAAGGCCGGTGGTGTCGCGGTCGAGGCGGTTGATGCAGCGGTAGACGAAGGGTTCACCTTTCTGTTCAAAATACCATGCAATGCCGTTTGCCAGCGTATTTTCATAATTTCCAATCGACGGATGAATCGGCGTATCAGCGGGTTTATCCACAACGAGGATGTCGTCATCCTCATACACAACCGAAAACGGAACCGGCCGCGGCAGAATTCCGTCGGAGGGTTCTGTTTCGACAAGGTGCGTTTCGATCACATCCCCGGCGTGCACGGCCTGGCTCGTCCAGGCGCGGACGCGTTTCGGAAAATGCCGTCCTCTGTGCGTTTTAAGCCCGTAATAATATGGCGCGAATATCCATGCCGGCGGAGAAACCATTCCACAGTCAGATTTTCCCGTTCCTCCTCCGGCGAAACCACATATGTAAACCTGTGTCCCATACACAAAACCTCCGTTTCTATAGCTTTTTTATCGAATGAACCCCGTCATTTCGGGCAAAATTTCAAAAAGAGACTTTCCCAGTCTTTCGCAAGTATAGCCGAAAACAGATGGAAAAGCAAGAAACTTACCTTTCTATAGCGAAAATATAAAAAAAGTATAAAAGTTTCATGAAATGTCAGAATTTGATTGATTTTAGCGAAAGAAAAGTTTATGCTATTAAAAAAGAAAGAAAATCAAGAAACAGGAGGGGATACAGATGAAGCAGGTGCAAAAACCGAAAAAACCCATAATTTTTTATTATGTGATTGCGCTGATCGTCATTCTGCTGTTAAATCTTCTGCTTTTCCCGAGACTTCTCGAGCCAAAAGTAACAGAAGTTGATTACGGAAAATTTTTGCAGATGGTAGATAACAACGAAATCAGCGAAGTCCAGATCCAGTCAAATGAGATTATTTTCAGCGACAAATCAAGCCCGGCGAATTATTATAAGACGGGTGTGATGAATGATTACAAGCTGGTAGATCGTTTATATGAGGCAGGTATTACCGAATTCGGAACGCCGATCATAGAGCAGATGTCGCCACTCATGGAATTTCTTTTAACATGGGTAATACCGATCGTTGTGATGGTTGCGCTCGGACAGTGGCTGATGAAACGCATGACGAGCAAGATGATGGGTGGCATGGGAAATGCGATGAGCTTTGGAAAGAGCAACGCCAAGGTTTATGTACAGTCCGAAACCGGCATTAAATTTGCAGATGTTGCCGGAGAGGATGAGGCAAAAGAAATTTTACAGGAGATTGTTGACTTCCTGCATAATCCCAAAAAATATGAAGAAATTGGTGCAAAAATGCCGAAAGGAGCACTGCTTGTCGGCCCTCCAGGAACCGGTAAAACGCTGCTTGCAAAGGCAGTAGCCGGAGAGGCAAATGTTCCGTTCTTCTCCATTTCCGGTTCTGAGTTTGTCGAGATGTTCGTCGGCATGGGAGCTGCGAAGGTGCGTGACCTGTTCCAGCAGGCAAATGAGAAAGCACCGTGTATCGTCTTTATCGATGAGATCGATACCGTCGGCAAAAAACGTGACGGCGGCGGATTCTCCGGAAACGACGAGCGTGAGCAGACCCTGAACCAGCTGCTTGCCGAGATGGATGGATTCGATGGAAAGAAAGGCGTTGTCATTCTGGCAGCGACGAACCGTCCGGATTCCCTGGACCCGGCACTTCTTCGTCCGGGCCGTTTCGACCGCCGTGTGCCGGTTGAACTGCCTGACTTAAAAGGCCGTGAGGAAATCCTGAAAGTCCATGCGAAAAACATCCGCGTGGGCGACAATGTCGATTACAATGCATCGCACGTATGGCATCCGGTGCTTCTGGTGCAGAACTTGCCAATATGATCAACGAGGCAGCACTCCGTGCCGTCGTGATGGAAGAAAATTCGTCACCCAGGCGGATCTGGAGGAGAGCGTTGAGGTTGTCATCGCCGGATACCAGAAGAAGAATAAGATCATGACCGACAAAGAGAAACTGATCGTTTCCTACCACGAGGTCGGCCATGCACTCGTCGCAGCACTGCAGAGCCATTCCGCTCCGGTTACGAAGATCACCATTATCCCGCGTACGTCCGGCGCCCTCGGCTATACGATGCAGGTGGATGAAGATGAGCACAACCTGATGAGCCGCGAAGAGCTGGAAAACAAGATTGCAACGCTGACCGGCGGCCGTGTGGCAGAGGATCTGGTGTTCCATTCCATCACGACAGGTGCTTCGAACGATATCGAGCAGGCAACGAAGGTGGCAAGATCCATGATCACCCGCTTCGGTATGAACGAGGAATTTGGTATGGTTGCATTTGAGACGGTAACGAACCAGTACCTCGGCGGTGACACTTCCCTGGCATGCTCCGAATCGACAGCAGCACAGATTGATGAGAAGGTTGTTGTAGCAGTCAGAAAACAGTACGACAAAGCAGAGCAGCTCTTAAAAGATAACATGCCGAAACTCCACGAGCTGGCAAAATATCTGTATGAGAAAGAGACGATCACAGGTGATGAGTTTATGGAAATCCTGAATTTATCCCCGGATCAGCTCACGACAACGAGAATGGAAACAAACTAAAAAGCGATAAAAGCAGATGAGAATCCCGCGTTACTGTTCACCCAGCAGTGAAACACTTGCTGTTTCACTGCGTAAGAAAGTGATTCACGAATCCCGCGTTTCAAGGCGACTTCAGCCTTGCGCGGGATTCTTTCTTGTGCTATAATGCTGTAATGCGAAATTATGACACAAAAAGACAGATTTTTTTAAGATAGACCAAGAGAACATAAGGAGAAACGCAATGAAGAAAAAACAGGCATGGAAAGTGATGGGTGCTGTCCTTGCGGGCACACTGGTATTTTCCGATGCAGTTCCGCTTCGTGCCAGCGCATCGGCAGGAACGGAAAAAAGCGCAGTACAGAACGAAACTGTCTCCGGAACGGAGAACGGTACAGAGACAAAGACAAAACGGGCAGCCGTTTATGTGAATCTGAAAACCGGCGATGATACGGCAGACGGTACAACGGCAGAGACAGCAGTAAAAACCGTGGAAAAAGCACAGGAGCTTCTTGCAGTTGCAGCGGCAGAACTGCAGGCGGACGGGAAAACAACCGAAAAAAACACTGCTGCAGATACCAGCAAAACGGCAGCGGAGGAAGCAGCAGAAAAATATCTGGTATTCGTCGGAATGGATGAAAAAGAGCTGGAAACGTATCGAAAGAAACAGCAGAAAACAGACTTTTTGGGAAGAGTAACAGATACCGTTTTTGCGGCAGATGAAATCGTGGTGACAGAAGCCGGATATGAGGCTGTTCTGGCAGCAGAAAAAGCAAAAGAAACGGTTTCGGAAACACCAACGCTTGCGCCAGGCGAGTCTCCGGCACCGGATGCGGCAGAAGATACCGTAACACCAACTCCGGGTCCGACGGAAACGCCGGATGCAGAGCCAACCGCAGAACCAACGGTGACCCCGGACGCAGAACCGACCGTAACGCCGGACGCAGAGCCGACCGTAACGCCGGCGGAGGAACCAACGGCAACTCCGACACCGGATGCGGACAACGGAGAAGATACAGGGGATACACCAACGGCAGCGCCGACACCGGATGCGGAACCGACCGTAACGCCGGAAGTAACTCCGACGACAGCACCGGGCGAGAATACCGATGACAGTGAAAATCCGGAGAATCCGGAAACTCCGGCAGAAGATCCAACCGTGACACCTGCCCCGGATGATACAGCAAAAGACGATCCTGCAGCAGATGATACAAACCAGGACGATACAAACCAGGATAACCAGAACGGAACGGGAAATGATGCATCATCGGACCAGTGGAAACAGGATGAAAATCTGGATGACCTTGTAAAAGATGAAATTCAGAAAGAAAACGAAACCGTAAAAAATTTCGATGAAATTTCCAATCCATCCGGTACGGACAGCACAGAAGACGGCTATCTGATCTCCAATGTCTCTCTTTTGATCCAGCCGGTGGCAGTAAGTCTGTCCAGAAGCCTTGTATCAGAGGAGCAGACGAAAACAGCAGAAGCTGAGACGGCGGACGAAGGCGAGCATGAACTGCTTGCAGCTGCAGAGCAGAAATCCAACCTGAGTGCAGGTGAAATGACAGCAAGTGCAGCCGATGACGTAAGTACGCTGCGTGCCGCAGGAACGATCCTTGTAGGACCGGACAACTACGGAACGAATAAGACATCCACTCCGACTCCGACAGCCACACCGTCGAAGAGCAGCAGTAACAACAGCTCTTCCAATTCCAATACCGGAAGCACAAAGATTCCGCAGAAGAAGACACAGACCACTGTAAGCATCCGCAGCATCCCGGTCAACACCGGCGATGAGACGATGGTGCTTCCGCTGGCGATCAGCTCCGCACTTTCTGCAGCCGTTATGTTCTGCATGGCATTCCTTCAGATGCAGGCGAAACGCGCAAAGAGCATGGCCGCATGGCTGGAATTCAAAAAGAATCATCCGTTTGACGAAAAATAAAGAAACAGGCATATCCGGAAAAGCCATTCCATACATTTACAGTATGGGAGGGCTTTTTCTTATGGAAGAAAAGAAAACATGGGCGGTGGGTGCGGGCAGCGGGATCAGCTGGCTGAAGGCTCTTCTCGTTTCCTATCTGATCTCGGTGCTTCTTCTTTTGCTGCTGTCTTTCCTGCTCTGGAAATTTTCCTGGAAGGAAAGCTGGGTGCAGGCGGGCATTGTGGTGATCTATCTGGCATCAAGCTTTTCCGGCGGAAGAATGGCAGGAAACATGGCGGGAAAACGGCGGTTTCTCTGGGGCATCTGCTTTGGAATCGTGTATTTTGCCATTCTGATCATCGTCTCCGCAGTCTTCCTGCCGGGCGGATTTGCCGGAGCCGGAAGACTTCTGTGGGCGGCAGCAGTCTGTGCCGTCGGCGGAATGGCAGGCGGAATGACGGCACACGGCAGATAAAAGCGGACAAAACAGAACATTTTTTCAAAAAACAGACTTTTAAATTTGAAAAACCTATGCTATAATGGGAAGAGCTAATGGCCGAAGACTATAAAAAAAGTCGCGCGTCAACTACAATGAAGGAGGAATGTGCCATGAAACACATCAAAACTTTAAATACAAAAAGCTTACAGAACACTGTAAAAAAAGGTGGATGCGGTGAGTGCCAGACATCCTGCCAGTCCGCATGTAAGACTTCTTGCACCGTAGGCAACCAGAGCTGCGAGCATAAGTAAAAGTAATCCATAAGGACGAGTAAAAGGTGTTCCCAGAACCGGTTTCGCCGGATTTGGGAACATTCTTTTTGCCAGGCACATCAAAAAAAGAGAGAGTTATAGAAAGGAATACCACAGTGATACATTTATATAAAAGCAATGGCTTCAACATGGTGCTGGACGTCAACAGCGGCTCCGTCCATGTTGTGGATGACTGCGTATACGATGTCCTTTCCTGCATGAACGAAGGAAAAAATGCAGAAGAGGCAGCAGAGGCGCTTAGCAGTAAATATGCCGAGCAGGACATCACCGAAGCCAGAGAAGAAATTCAGGAACTTACAGATAACGGCATGCTCTTTACAAAAGACATTTACGAGAACGCAATTGATCAGTTTCCAACCGTCCGACCGTCGTAAAAGCACTCTGCCTCCACATTGCACACGACTGTAACCTTGCCTGTCGTTACTGCTTCGCAGAAGAGGGCGAGTATCACGGAAGACGTGCACTGATGTCCCTGGAAGTCGGCAAAAAGCGCTTGATTTCCTGATCGCAAACTCCGGCAGCAGAAGAAACCTCGAGGTAGATTCTTCGGCGGTGAACCGCTGATGAACTGGGATGTTGTAAAACAGCTCGTAGCCTACGGAAGAGAACAGGAGAAGTTACATAACAAGAACTTCCGTTTCACCCTGACCACCAACGGTGTTCTCTTAAACGACGAGGTCATGGAGTTCTGCAATAAAGAGATGGGCAACGTCGTATTAAGTATCGACGGAAGAAAAGAAGTTCACGATCACATGCGTCCGTTCCGCAAAGGTGCCGGAAGCTACGATCTGATCGTGCCGAAATTCCAGAAATTCGCTGAGCTTCGTCATCAGGATAAATACTATGTGCGCGGAACCTTCACGCATTACAACACAGACTTTGCAGCTGATGTTCTCCATCTGGCAGACCTCGGCTTCAAGCAGATCTCGGTTGAGCCTGTTGTAGCGCCTCCGACCGAGGACTATGCGATCCGTGAGGAAGACCTTCCGGTGATCTTCGAACAGTACGACATTCTGGCAAGAGAGATGATCAAGAGAGAAAAAGAGGGAAGAGGCTTCAATTTCTTCCACTTTATGATCGATCTGACCGGCGGACCATGTGTTTATAAACGTCTTTCCGGCTGCGGTTCCGGAACCGAGTACCTTGCGGTAACACCGTGGGGCGATTTCTATCCGTGCCACCAGTTCGTAGGACAGGAAGATTTCTGCCTCGGAAATGTTTACGAAGGCGTGAAAAAGACAGAAACTGTCAACGAATTCAAAAAATGCAACGTTTATTCCAAGAAGGAGTGCAGCCAGTGCTTTGCACGGTTCTACTGCAGCGGCGGATGCGCGGCAAACTCCTACAACTTCACAGGTAAGATCAACGATGTTTACGAGATCGGCTGTAAGATGCAGCAGAAGCGGATCGAGTGCGCATTGATGATAAAGGCAGCTCTGGCCGAAGATTAAAGAAAAGAGGAAAATCGCGACATGATGAAAAAGAAACAGAGTATCATCGCGCTCGTCCTGGCAGCCATTGTAACAGTGCTTCTTGGATGGACGATGATCAAAGGATGGGGTCCTACCGGAACCGGTTCGATGAAGAACATCAACCTGGGTCTGGATCTGTCCGGCGGTGTCAGCATTACCTACCAGGCCGTAAAGGACAACCCGACAGACGAAGAAATGTCAGATACCCGCTACAAGCTGGAACAGCGTGCGCAGCAGTACAGCGAAGAGGCACAGGTATATCTGCAGGGCGACAACCGTATCACCATTGAAATCCCGGGTGCAACCGATGCAACCACCATTCTGGAAGAGATGGGTAAACCGGGAAGCCTGTATTTCATCAAACAGACCAACGATGACGGAACAGAAAACTACACCTACGACAGCTCGACCGGCGAGTACGTTCTGAACGGAAAAACTATCGAAGAGCTCGAGGAGGACGGCTCCGTCGTTCTGACCGGTAAAGATGTGGAGAGCGCAGAAGCCATGCATCAGCAGAACTCCACCACAAAAGCAACCGAGAGCGTCGTTCAGCTGAAAATGACCGACGAAGGAAAACAGAAATTTGCAGACGCAACCCAGGAAGCCTACAGCGCAGGAAAGAGCATCGGTATCTATTATGATGAAAAATTCGTCAGTGTACCGAGTGTAAACGCTGTGATTTCCGATGGTACTGCAGTCATCTCCGGCGGAAACATGGACTGGGATGAAGCAACCAGCCTGGCATCCACCCTCCGTATCGGTTCCCTTTCCCTGAAACTTGAGGAGATCAACTCCAGCGTCGTTGGAGCACAGCTTGGATCTGCAGCTGTTTCCACCAGCGTAAAAGCGGGAGCGATCGGCATTGTACTGATTATCCTTTTCCTTGCAATCGTATATCGCCTGCCTGGTATTGCTGCCGGATGGGCACTGCTCATCTATGTTGAGCTGAATCTGATTGCTTTAAATGCATTTGACCTGACATTGACCCTGCCTGGTATCGCAGGTGTTATCCTGTCGATCGGTATGGCGGTCGATGCGAACGTTATCATCTACGCCCGTATCGAGGAGGAGATCGGTGCCGGAAAGACGGTTCATGCGGCAATCCGCGACGGATTCAAGAAGGCAGCTTCTGCCATCCTGGACGGAAACGTGACGACCCTGATTGCAGCAGCTGTTCTGTATGCGCTTGCGAGCGGAAGTGTCCGCGGATTCGCCATGACACTTGCTCTTGGTATTGTTCTTTCCATGTTCAGCGCCATGGTTGTTTCCAGACTGCTGGTCAACAGCCTGTACGGTATGGGACTGAAGGATGCGAAATACTACGGAACCAAGAAAGAGCGCAAGGGATTTCCATTTGTGGAAAAGAGAAAGATCTTCTTCACGATCTCCTGCATTCTGCTGCTTGCCGTTCCGGCCAGCATGATTTTCATGCATCAGACAAAGGGAAGCGCACTGAACTTCGGCCTTGACTTCAAGGGCGGTACTTCCATCAACGTTCCGTTCAACGAGGATTACTCCATCGAAGAGCTGGACAAAGAGGTAGAGCCGGTTGTGGAAGGCGTGACAAAAGATTCCAATATTCAGATGACAAAGGTTGTCGGAGGCAACAATGTCATCATCAAAACACGTTCTCTGACTCTGGAAGAGCGTGAACAGGTTTACCAGGCAATGGCAGACAATTTCGGTGTCGATACTTCTGAAATCACTTTCGACAACATTTCTTCTACTGTAAGTAAAGAAATGAGCCAGAATGCGATGAAAGCAGTTATCATCGCTGTAGTCTGCATGCTGCTGTACATCTGGATCCGTTTCCGCGACATCCGTTTCGCATCGAGTGCCATCCTTGCACTGATGCACGATATCGCCATTGTATTCGGATTCTATGTGGTATCCCGTATTTCGGTCGGCAGCACCTTTATCGCGTGTATGCTGACGATCCTCGGCTATTCCATCAACAGTACGATCGTCATCTTCGACCGTATCCGTGAGAATCTGCCGGAGTTAAAGAGAGAGCCGATCGAGTCCCTGGTTGACCGCTGCATCACGGACACCCTGACCCGAAGCATTTACAGTTCCCTCACCACCTTTATCACCATCTTTGTTCTGTTCGTGATGGGAGTTTCTTCCATCCGCGACTTTGCAGCACCTCTGATGGTTGGTATCGTATGCGGAGCTTACACTTCTGTCTGCATCACAGGTGCCCTGTGGTATGTGATGAAGCACGTTGGAAAAAACAAATATGTGCCGTCCAAAGCAGTACAGAATAAGACAAAAAATAAATAAAAGCAGCAAAAACCATAAAAAGAGAAACGCCGGACCGGAAAAGTCCGGCGTTTCCTGCTAACAGGAAAGAGGAGAACATATGAAGAAAGAACGCTGGGTAGTTTCGGCAAAACGCGCCGATTTCCAGGCAATTGCGGACCGGTTCGGCATCGATCCCGTCATCGCCCGCCTGATCCGGAACCGGGATGTGACCGGGGAGAAAGAGATCGAAGAGTATCTCTTCGGTGATCTGGAGCAGCTCCACGATCCGCTGCTGATGAAGGATATGGAGCGCGCGGCAGATCTGATCGCAGAAAAAATTCGGGAGAAAAAGCCGATCCGCATCATCGGGGACTACGACATCGACGGTGTTACGGCAACGTATATTCTGCTGACCGGATTAAAAGATCTCGGTGCCGATGCGGATGTGCGTATCCCGGACCGGATTGCAGACGGATACGGCTTAAATGAGCATCTTGTGCAGTTTGCCGCGGATGAGGGGCGGGACACGATCGTCACCTGTGACAACGGCATCGCGGCGGCAGTCAGATCCGTCTGGCAAAAGAGCTTGGCATGACGGTTGTTGTGACGGACCACCACGAGGTTCCGTTTGAGGAGGATGAAAACGGAGAACGCCGCTACATCCTGCCGCCGGCGGACGCGGTTGTCAATCCGAAACAGAAAGACTGTTCCTATCCGTTTCCGGGCCTCTGCGGTGCGGCCGTCGCATGGAAACTGATCCAGACGATGGAGGCAAAAGCAGGTATTCCAAAGGAGCACAGCTTCCGCTTTCTGGAATTTGTCGCCATTGCGACGATCGGTGATGTGATGGATCTGCAGGGAGAAAACCGGATTTTTGTAAAAGCCGGCCTTCGGGCGCTCCATAAAACGCAGAACCTCGGCCTGCAGGAGCTGATCCGTGTGCAGGGCATCGAGGCGGAAAACGTGACACCGTATCACATCGGCTTCGTTCTCGGCCCGTGCATCAACGCATCGGGACGGCTTGACACGGCGGAGCATTCGTTAAAACTGCTCTGCGCAAAGACACGTGAGGAGGCCGCAAAGCTTGCCGGGGACTTGAAAGACCTGAATGAAAGCCGCAAAGAGCTGACGCGCCAGGGTGAGGCGAAAGCAATCGAGCTCGTGGAAACCTCCCCGCTGCAGAACGACAAAGTCCTCGTCGTCTATCTGCCGGACTGCCACGAGAGCCTTGCCGGAATCATCGCAGGTCGCCTGCGGGAGCACTTCCACAAACCATCCTTCGTACTCACCAGAAGTGAGGAGGGCGTCAAGGGCTCCGGCCGCTCGATCGAAGCGTATTCGATGTATGAGGAGCTCTGCAAATGCAAAGACTGATGACGAAATTCGGCGGCCACCCGATGGCTGCGGGCCTTTCCCTCGCAGGAGAGGAGATGATCGAACCGTTCCGCCGGGCACTGAACGATAATTCCACGCTGACGGAAGAGGATTTCGTCGAAAAAGTTGTGATCGATGTGCCGATGCCGATCACCTACATCACCAAAAATCTGATCCGCCAGTTAAGTCTCTTGGAGCCGTTCGGAAAAGGCAACACGAAACCGCTGTTCGCACAGAAAGGACTGACTGTATTAAATTACCGCATTTTTGGAAAGAATAGAAACGTGGTGAAAGTACAGCTTGCCGATGCGGGCGGATACCAGATGGATGGTGTCTATTTCGGCGAGGGAGAAGCGTTCGCCGCATACGTGGATGCACATCCGACCCTCTCGGTAGCGTACTATCCGTCGATTGATACGTGGAACGGACGCGACAAATTACAGATCAATATCCAGAGTTATTTTTAAAGATGCAGAAAAGCCGCAAATACCTGATTTTTCTGCCCTGTTTTCTATCGGAAACAAAATTGACGCAGAAGAATATTGATGCTATACTGTAAGGTGAATTGTCAAACCTTGACGAAACGGAGGAATATTTTATGAAAAAAGTAGAGGATTACGTAAGAAGTATTCCGGATTTCCCGGAACCGGGTATTATTTTCAGAGATGTAACGAGTATCCTGCAGGACGCAGACGGACTGCAGCTTGCCATAGATGAGATGCAGCATTTTGTAGAAGAAGTAGACTGTGATGTAATCTGCGGAACCGAGTCCCGCGGCTTCATTTTCGGTATGCCGATTGCTTACAATCTGCACAAACCGTTCGTGCCGATCCGTAAAAAAGGAAAACTTCCTCTGGAGACCGTCGAGGAGAGCTATGACCTGGAGTACGGCAGCGCAACGATCGAGATGCACAAAGACTCCATCAAACCGGGCCAGAAGGTAGTCATCATCGACGACCTGATTGCAACCGGCGGTACCGTGGAGGCTTGTGCAAAAATGATCGAGCGCCTCGGCGGCGAAGTAACCAGAATCGTGTTCCTGATGGAGCTTGCCGGCTTAAAAGGACGCGAAAAACTGGCAAAATATGATGTAAAATCTGTCATCCGTTACGATGGCAAATAACGTATCCAACGAAACGCAGGGGTTAATCATGAGAGCGGAGGATACATATGGAAGAAGAGAAAAGAATCAGTGAAGAAGAATTAAAGAAGGATGTGGCGGCGGCAGAAGCCAGAATCCGCAAGACGGACGATTTTACAAGTCCGGAGGAATTATACGGGGAATTGATCGCTTCTGTGAAAAAATATCATCCATCGGACGATATTTCCCTGATCGAAAAAGCATACCGCGTGGCAGCGGATGCACATAAGGACCAGAAAAGAAAGAGCGGGGAACCGTACATCATCCATCCGCTCTGTGTGGCAATTATCCTGGCAGATCTGGAGCTCGACAAGGAGTCGATCGCGGCAGGCCTTCTGCACGACGTTGTCGAAGATACCGTCATGACCGAAGAAGAGCTGACCGAGGAGTTCGGCCCGGAGGTGTCCTGATTGTAAGCGGTGTCACGAAGCTGGCACAGCTGAAATATTCTGCGGATAAGGTCGAGGAGCAGGCAGAAAACCTGAGAAAGATGTTCCTTGCGATGGCAAAGGATATCCGTGTTATTCTGGTAAAACTGGCGGACCGTCTGCACAACATGCGGACCGCACAGTACTGGTCGCCGGAGACGCAGAAGAAAAAAGCGCGTGAGACGATGGATATTTATGCCCCGATCGCACAGCGCCTCGGTATTTCCAAGATCAAGGTCGAACTCGATGACCTTTCTCTGAAATATCTGGAGCCGGATGCGTACTATGAACTGGTGCAGAAGGTCAGCATGAAGCGGGAGCAGCGGCAGGAGTTTGTCGATGCGATCGTAAAAGAGGTGACCCGTCATATCCACCAGCCGGCATTGAGGCAGATGTCAACGGACGAATCAAGCACTTTTTCAGCATCTACAAAAAGATGGTCAACCAGCACAAGACGCTGGATCAGATCTATGACCTCTTTGCGGTCCGCATCATCGTGGAATCCGTCAAAGACTGCTATGCAGCGCTCGGTGTCATCCATGAAATGTACACGCCGATCCCGGGCCGTTTCAAAGATTACATTGCGATGCCGAAGCCAAACCGTTACCAGTCCCTGCATACAACCCTGATCGGACCGAACGGACAGCCGTTTGAGATTCAGATCCGTACTTATGAGATGCACCGGATTGCAGAATACGGTATCGCTGCACACTGGAAATACAAAGAGGCCTCCGACGGCAAGAAACCGGGACCGGAGCAGGAAGAGGAAAAACTGACCTGCTGCGCCAGATTCTGGAGTGGCAGCAGGACATGGCGGACAACCATGAGTTCATGAACCTCTTAAAGAGCGATCCTCGACCTGTTTGCCGACAATGTTTACTGTTTCAGCCGGCGGGCGATGTCAAAACGCTTCCGGTCGGCTCCTGTGCCATCGACTTTGCTTATTCCGTCCACAGTGCGGTCGGCAACAAGATGGTCGGAGCGAGGGTCAACGGAAAACTCGTGCCGATCGAGACGGAACTTCACAACGGAGACCGCGTCGAGATCATCACCTCGCAGAACTCCAAGGGACCGAGCCGCGACTGGCTGAAAATTGCGAAGAGTTCCCAGGCAAAGAGCCGCATCAACCAGTGGTTCCGCCAGCAGAACAAGACGGACAACATCGTCAAAGGCAAGGAAATGCTCACCAGCTATGCAAAGCTGAAGGGCAAAAATCTTGGAATCTATACAAAACCGATGTACGAAGAGGCTGTCATGAGAAAGTACGGCTTCCGCGACTGGGATTCCGTTCTTGCGGCCATCGGCCACGGCGGCTTAAAAGAGGGCCAGGTCCTCAACAAGCTGATTGAGACGTATGAAAAGCAGCATAAAAAAGAGATCACCGACGAGCAGGTGCTCGAGGCGGCATCCGGAGAGAAAGTTCTGCCGGTTGGAAAGAGCAAGGGCGGCATCGTCGTGCGCGGTATCCACGATGTGGCAGTTCGCTTCTCCAAATGCTGCAATCCGATCCCGGGCGATGAGATCGTGGGCTTTGTCACAAGAGGACGCGGCGTGACCATTCACCGCACCGACTGTGTCAATGTCCTGAATCTGCCGGAATCTGAGCGGGCGCGCCTCATTGATGCTGAATGGCAGGCAGAGGACAACGGCGGCTCTCTCTATACCGTGGAGATCAGCGTTTACGCAAACAACCGTACCGGTCTTCTGGTGGATATCTCCAAGATCTTTACCGAGCGGAAGATCGACCTTGCGGCGATGAACGTGAGAACGAGCAAGCAGGGAACGGCTTCCATCGATGTGACGTTCGACGTGCACAACAACGAAGAGCTGAACAGCATCATCGAGAAGGTGCGCCAGGTGGAGAGCGTGATCGATATTCAGAGATCGAGAGGATAAAAAGGAGAAAAGCGTATGATAAAGGTAAATTACCGGGCACTTGGAATGCTCTCGACAAACTGCTACGTTGTGGAAAATCCGGACAGCCAGAAGGTGCTGATCGTGGACCCGGGCGATTCGCCGCTGGAGATTGAACGCCAGATCGACGAGATCGACGGCGACCCGGAGGCCATTCTGCTGACCCATGGCCATTTCGACCATATGCTGGCAGCGGATGCGTTGCGGAAAAAATACCATATTCCGGTCTATGTCCATGAAAAGGAGCAGCACCTTCTGGGGGATGCAAGGGAAAATCTTTCCGGCCTCTGGAGCGCGCCGTACACGATGCAGGCAGACAAAACGGTAAAAGAGGGCGATATTCTGCATCTGGCGGATTTTAAAATCCATGTGCTTGCAACACCAGGCCATACGGCAGGAGGCGTCTGCTATTATATTCCGGCAGAAAAAAGCACTTTTTTCCGGCGATACGCTGTTTTGCGAATCATATGGAAGATACGATTTCCCGACATCCTCCGGAAGAGATCTGATTGCATCGGTCAAACGCCTGTTAAAAGAGCTTCCCGGGGATGTGACTGTGTATCCGGGCCACAACGATGAAACTACGATTGAACATGAAAAGAGGTACAATCCCCTTGCTTAATATCAGCCTTTATTTTAACAGAAAAGATTTTGAATACGATGTGTATTCCCTGATCAAGGCATTCTATCCCGGCTGCGAGATCACCTCGTGGTACGAAGAGGATGGGGCGCCGGACGGGGAATTTGCATATTATGATAAGATCCTGTACGCGGCAGACCAGATCTGCTTTTCCATAGAAAATGAGAAGCACGAAGAGCTTTCTGCCGCGTGTGAGGCGGTGGAATATGAAAAAGACCGCCACGAAACGAAAAATGTCCTGAAACGGATGGTCTATCGCACGCTCTCGAAAGTGAGCGGAAAAGAACTTCCGTGGGGCGATCTCACCGGCATCCGTCCGACGAAAATTCCGATGAAGATGCTGGAAGAGGGTAAAAAAAATGTAGAGATTGCGAAATACATGCGCGAAACTTACTACACCAGCCGGAAAAGACGGCACTTGCGATCACGATTGCCAACCGGGAAAAGGACATTTTAAAGACGATCGACTACGAACACGGTTACAGCCTGTACATCGGCATCCCGTTCTGTCCGAGCATCTGCCTGTACTGTTCCTTCGGCTCCCATGTGTTAAGCCGCTGGGAGCATATGTAGATCCGTATCTCGATGCACTGATCAAAGAACTGATCTTTATCAGTGAGAACATGAAGGATTACACCCTTGATACGATCTACATCGGAGGCGGTACGCCGACCACGCTGAATGCGGCACAGATGGAGCGCCTGCTCACGAAAGTGACAGAGCTTTTCCCGATGGAGCAGGTGCAGGAGTTCACCGTGGAGGCAGGACGGCCGGATACGATCAATGAGGAGGTCTTAAAAGCCATCCGCAAATTCCCGGTCACCCGTATTTCGATCAATCCACAGACCATGAACCAGGAAACGCTGGATCTGATCGGACGCCACCATACCGTGGAGGAGATCGAGGAGAAGTTCCGTATGGCGCGTTCCCTTGGATTTGACAACATCAACATGGATCTGATCGTCGGTCTGCCGGGCGAGGACAAGGAAAAGTGCGCATACGTTGGAAAAAGTGGAAGCGCTGAATCCGGATTCCCTGACCGTCCATTCCCTTGCGTTAAAGCGTGCAACGAGACTCAACCTGTTCAAAGACAAATATCAGGAAATCTCGTTTGAAAACTCTGCCGAGATCATGAAAATGACGATGGACAGCGCACACCGCATGGAGATGGGACCGTATTACATGTACCGCCAGAAAAATATGGCGGGTAACTTTGAGAATGTCGGCTACTCCCGCGAAGGAAAAGCAGGCATCTACAACATCCTCATTATGGAGGAAAAACAGTCCATTCTGGCCGCGGGAGCCGGAGCGTCCACGAAATTCGTGTTTGAACATGGAGAGCGCATTGAGCGGGTGGAGAACGTGAAGGATCTGAAAAACTACGTGGAGCGTATCGATGAAATGATCGAGAGAAAACGTATCGGAATGGAGAAGTATCTGCCAAAATGAAAGAAAATTCCAGTCAGCAGCTTCACATGCTGCGCTATACCCTGACCGAGCAGCTCATCCACGGCATGGAAGTGAGCAATTTAGCTTACGATCTTGCGCGGGAACTGGGGTATGAGAAAGAAATCTGCTATGAGCTTGCAAAAGCGGGCGTTCTCCACGATATCGGAAAGATTGTACTGGAGAATTACGTAGAAGAACAGGATACGCTCGTCGTCGAGGAGATGCGCTTTGTGCGGACCCATTCCACACTGGGCTATGAACTCCTGCAGGGACACGGCTACTCCGATTTTGTGCTGGAGAGTATTCTGTATCACCATGAAAATTATGACGGAACCGGGTATCCGCCAATCTGGCGGGGGAAAAGATTCCGTTTGGGGCGCGTATCTTACGCATCTGTGATGTGTACTGCGCGCTGACCTCCGACCGCCCGTACCGGAGTGCGTTTACGCGGGAACAGGCGATGGAGCTTATGACAGAAGAAGTCAAAAATTTCGATCTGAAAATGTTCCTGGCATTTCAGAGAGTGATCCACAGCGGCAGCCGGAAAGCGATCGAGCTTTCTGATGTCGATGAATTGATCCGGGAAATCATAAAGGAGAAAACAGAAAATGGCATTAAAAAAGAAACCGGTTACCGGAATGAAAGATATTTTACCGAAAGAAATGGCAATCCGTGATACGTGATCCGTCTGATCAAGGAAACTTACGGAACCTTCGGCTTTACCTCCATGGAGACCCCATGCGTGGAGCACATCGAAAACCTGAACAGCAAACAGGGCGGCGAGAATGAGAAACTGATTTTCAAGATCTTAAAAAGAGGAGAGAAGCTGAAACTCGAGACCGCTGAGAAAGAAAACGATCTCGTAGACAGCGGCCTGCGTTATGACCTGACCGTTCCGCTCTGCCGTTACTATTCCAACAACGCAAACGAGCTTCCGTCCCCGTTCAAAGCACTTCAGATGGGAAATGTATGGCGTGCCGACCGTCCGCAGAGAGGAAGATACCGCCAGTTCATGCAGTGCGATATCGATATCCTCGGCGAGCCGACCAACCTTGCAGAGATTGAGCTGGTCCTTGCTACCACCACACTGCTTGGAAAACTGGACTTCAAGAACTTTACGATCCGTATCAATGACCGCCGTATCTTAAAAGCAATGGCAGCCTACAGCGGATTCCCGGAGGAGTCCTATGACACCGTATTTATTATCCTCGATAAGATGGATAAAATCGGTTTTGAGGGCGTTGCCAAAGAGCTCGAGGAAGCCGGCTTTGCAAAAGAGTCCGTAGAGAAATACCTGAAAATGTTCGAGGAGATCACCCCGGATACCGCAGGCGTAGAGTACTGCCGTGAGAAACTCGAGGGATTCCTTGACAAAGAGTACGCAGACGGCCTGAAGACCATCATCGACAGTGTCAATGCCGTGAAGACCGCAGAATTCAAGATCGCTTTCGATCCGACTCTGGTGCGCGGAATGTCCTACTACACCGGACCGATCTTCGAGATCGCTATGGATGAGTACGGCGGATCTGTCGGAGGCGGCGGACGCTACGATGAAATGATCGGAAAATTCACCGGAAACCAGACCTGCGCATGCGGATTCTCCATCGGATTTGAGCGTATCGTTATGCTTCTGCTCGAGAGAGATTATCAGATTCCGGGTGCTCAGAAGAAAAAAGCATATCTGATTGAGAAAAACATGCCGGCAGAAAGAATGCAGAAGATCATCCAGCAGGCAACGAAAGAAAGAAGCGAAGGCACTGCCATTAACATCGCTGTTATGAAGAAAAACAAGAAATTCCAGAAAGAACAGCTTGCCGGAGAAGGATACACCGAGATCGAAGAATTTTTTGTTGACAAAATGTAAGGAATATCCAATAATAGTAATCGCATGAAAAAACGATGTGCTGCGGATGCGAACCCTTTGCGTCCGCAGTTCCAAATAGGAGGAACAAGAAAATGGCTGAATCCATGAAAGGCCTGAAGAGAACCTGCCGCTGTGCGGAAGTCACAAAAGCAGATATCGGAAAAAAAGTAACCCTGATGGGCTGGGTACAGAAGAGCCGTAATAAAGGCGGAATTATTTTCGTCGATCTGCGTGACAGAAGCGGTATTATGCAGATTATCTTTGAGAACGGCCCGATCAGTGAGGAAGGTTTTGAGAAAGCAGCAAAACTGCGCAGCGAGTTCGTCATCGCCGTAGAAGGTGAAGTTATGGCCCGCTCCGGTGCTGTCAATGAAAATCTGGCAACAGGAGAGCTCGAAGTAAAGGCTGAGTCCTTACGCATTCTTTCCGAGGCAGAAACCCCGCCGTTCCCGATCGAGGAGGATTCCAAGACGAGAGAAGAGCTCCGTCTGAAATACCGTTACCTGGATCTGCGCCGCCCGGACATCCAGAGAAACCTGATCATGAGAAGCAAAGTGGCAATGCTCACCCGTGAGTTCATGTCCAAAGAAGGCTTCCTTGAGATCGAAACCCCGATGCTGACGAAATCCACACCGGAAGGCGCCAGAGATTACTTGGTACCGAGCCGTGTTCATCCAGGCAGCTTCTACGCACTGCCGCAGTCTCCGCAGCTGTTCAAACAGCTTCTGATGTGCTCCGGCTATGACCGTTATATCCAGATCGTAAAATGCTTCCGTGACGAGGACCTGCGTGCCGACCGTCAGCCGGAGTTCACCCAGATCGATATGGAGCTTGCTTTCGTTGATGTAGACGATGTTATCGATGTCAATGAGAGACTGCTGGCACACCTGTTCAAAGAGGTGCTCGGCGTTGAGGTACAGCTCCCGATCCAGAGAATGACCTGGAAAGAGGCTATGAACCGTTTCGGTTCCGACAAACCGGACCTGCGTTTCGGTATGGAGCTGGTTGATGTTTCCGAGACCGTAAAAGATACCGAGTTTGTTGTATTTAAGGGCGCACTTGAAAACGGCGGTTCTGTCCGCGGTATTAACGCAAAGGGACAGGGCGCAATGCCGAGAAAGAAAATCGACAAGCTCGTTGAGTTTGCGAAAGGTTACGGTGCAAAAGGTCTTGCATACATTGCAATCCATGAGGATGGAAGCTGGAAATCTTCCTTCTCCAAATTTATGACAGAGGAGCAGATGGAAGCCCTCATCAAAGCCATGGACGGACAGGCTGGAGACCTTCTTCTCTTCGCAGCAGACCGCAACAAGATTGTTTGGAACGTTCTTGGCGCACTTCGTCTGGAACTGGCAGAGCAGATGGGACTGCTCGACAAGAACGAGTACCGTTTCGTATGGATTACCGAGTTCCCGCTTCTGGAGTGGTCCGATGAGGAGAACCGTTTCACCGCAATGCATCACCCGTTCACCATGCCGATGGACGAGGATCTGCCGCTTCTGGACACCGATCCGGGCGCAGTTCGTGCAAAAGCTTACGATATCGTCCTGAACGGCACTGAGATCGGAGGAGGAAGCGTTCGTATTCACCAGAACGATGTGCAGGAGAAGATGTTTGAGATGCTTGGTTTCACAAAGGAACAGGCACATGAGCGATTTGGTTTCCTTCTGGATGCTTTCAAATACGGAGTTCCGCCTCACGCCGGACTGGCTTACGGACTGGACCGTCTCGTTATGCTGATGGCAAAAGAGGACAGCATCCGCGACGTCATCGCATTCCCGAAGGTAAAAGATGCTTCCTGTCTGATGACCGAGGCTCCGTCACCGGTTGACGCAGTACAGCTGGAAGAGCTTGGTCTTGAGGTTGAGCCGCAGGCTGAGGAAGAGACAACAGAAGAGTAAAGAAAATTTTGTAATTTACAGGACAGACAATTTTGCAGAAGTGCAGCGTTGTCTGTCCTTTTTTAGGTTTCACTCGATCAGTGTAAAGAAAAACTTAAGAAATTCTTCCACGTCTTCCCCGTTGTTTTGCTGGAAAAAAGTGCTACAATATGGTTTGTAAGAAAGATACGGAAACATCCACAGCAAGTGGAACACATAGAGAAAAAGACAAGGAGGGATCACGATGTTAGTTACATTAGTCATGCTGGCAACCTGTTTTGGTCTGCTCTGCGGAATTGGAATTTTATTTGGGATCGTCGGACTGCTGCTGAAATTTGGAGGAAAAGTCCTCGCGCATGCGCCACTATTCTTCTCCCGATCGGCGTGATCTGGCTTGGATTTAAAATCGTGTTCGCCGTCGTTCCGCTTCTGTTCAAACTGGTCTGTGCAGCGCTGATCTGTTATCTCGTATACCGCATTCTGCGGGAGATGAAACTTGTAGCATAAAAAATAAAATCTAACAGATTCGAAAGAAAACCTGCTTTCCGTCATAAACACGGAGGCAGGTTTTTAATGACAAAAACAAAAATCTATTTTCAGAAAAAGCCAGTATTTGCTAAAAAAAGAGTAAGGAAAAAGTAAGAAAACAAAAAACAAAATGTGATACGATAGAACTAACTTGGGAAAGCAGAAAATTAATTTGTAAAATAGAAAAGTGGGAGGAAGCATATGAAGAAAAAAGTAATCGCGATTGTGTGTGCAGTCGCAGTGCTGGCGGCAGCCGGAGGGGGAGTGACATGGCATTTCCTTGGAAACGGTACAAAAGAGGACGATAACGTCGTCTATGTCAATACTGTAAAAGCCCTGACCAATCTGGGAACTGGAAATGGAATGGAAAACCGCTATGCCGGTGTTGTGGAGTCGGAAAATACCTGGAAAGTAGAGAAAAACAGCGAGAAAAAGGTAAAGGAAGTTTATGTGGAAGTCGGTCAGGAGGTTCAGGTCGGAACACCGCTGTTCTCCTACGATACCGAGAAATTCCAGAGTGACCTCGAGCAGGCGCAGCTGGATCTGGAACGCATAAACAATGAACTTTCAAGTATGAATACCAATATCAACCAGCTTTACAAAGACAAAAAGCAGGCATCAAAAGACCAGCAGGCAAGCATCACACTGGAAATTCAGGAAGCGGAGCTGGATTTAAAGAAAAAAGAATATGAAGGAAAATCAAAACAGGCGGAGATTGATAAATTAAACGATAACATCACCAATGCGACCGTGATCAGCGAAATCGCCGGTGTTGTAAAATCAATCAACAACGATGACAGCAGCGCCGGCGCTTACTCCGGTGACAGCTCCGACAATTCCTTCCTGACTGTTCTTGCAACGGGAAATTTCCGTGTAAAAGGCCAGATCAATGAACAGAATATGAGCGACGGTTCGATTACGGAAGGAAGCCAGGTGATCGTGCATTCTCGTGTAGATGAGAATCAGACCTGGACCGGAACCGTGACAAAGATTGATCGGGAAAATGCAAAGACCGGCAATAACAACATGTACAGCAGTTCCGACGATGGCATGACACAGTCGAGCTCCTATCCGTTCTATGTACAGCTTGCCGGAACGAATGGTCTGATGCTCGGCCAGCACGTTTACGTAGAGCCGGATGTCGGCCAGCAGGAAGTCAAAACAGGAATCTGGCTGTCTGACTCCTTTATCAACGATGTCGACAGCAATCCTTACGTCTGGGCCGATAATGGAAAAGGCAAACTGGAAAAACGAAGCGTAACGCTTGGAACGTACGATGAAAACATGATGGAATATCAGATCACCGACGGCCTTGCAGAAGATGATGCAATCACCTTCCCGGAGGACGGTCTGGAAGAAGGGATGAAGACCGTAGTCAGCACCGACGGATCACTGGGACAGAGCAATCCGGCCGGCGGCGAGGATGACGGTATGCTTGACAACGACGATGGAATGGTCGACGACGGTATGAAGCAGGATGAAAACGGCATGGTTGACAATACCATGGACGGCGCAGAGTACAGCGGTGAGGAAGATACAACGAACGTGATCGGCGGCGCCGACAATGGTGATGCAGAACCGGCAGACACACAGGAAGCCGGATCAGCAGATGACGGGGAGGTGCAGCCGTGATTCTGGAATTAGAGAATATCTGTAAAGAATATATGCAGGGCAAAATCCCGGTTCCGGTTCTGAAAAACATCAACTTCTCCATGGAAGAAGGCGAGTACGTTGCGATCATGGGTCCTTCCGGTTCCGGAAAAACAACACTGATGAATATTGTCGGCTGCCTCGACCAGGCGACGAGCGGACGGTTGATCCTCGACGGACAGGACATCAGCAAATGCAGTGACAATCAGATGTCGGACATCCGCCTGCAGAAAATCGGCTTTGTCTTCCAGAACTTCCAACTCCTTGCAAGACAGAGCGCAATGGAAAATGTATGCCTGCCGTTGACGTACGCGGGCGTGCCGAAAAAAGAGAGAAGAGAGCGGGCAGCGATTGCCTCGAGCGGGTGGGGCTCAGCGACCGTATGAGTTTCAAACCGACCCAGCTCTCCGGCGGACAGAAACAGCGTGTGGCGATTGCAAGAGCGATCGTCAACCATCCGAAAATTCTGCTGGCTGATGAGCCGACCGGAGCGCTCGACTCCCATTCCGGCGAGCAGGTCATGGAGCTGTTCCAGAGCCTGAACGACGAGGGCGTCAGCATCTTGATGATTACGCATGACGCGGAGATCGCATCGATGGCACAGCGCACCGTGGAGATCCGCGACGGAATGATGAAATCGAAGGAGGTGGCCGAAACATGAAAAAAGGAAAAGCCGCAAAGAAAGCCGTGATTGCAGTTGTGACCGCAGTTGCCGTGGGCGGTGTCAGTGTCGGCGGTTATTACGGCATCCGCCAGGCGCAGAAGACGACCGTAAAAGTGTATCCGGTCAGTGACTTTACGAGTGGTTACTGGGAAGACAGCATGAACATGGAAGGCCAGATCACCTCGACGGCTTCCCAGAACATCTATCTTTCCGACAGCCAGACCATTTCCCAGGTTCTCGTCAAAGAGGGCGATGTGGTAAATGCCGGAGACACGCTGATGACATACGATACCAGCATGATCGAGCTGGATCTGGAAACGCAGCAGTTACAGCTTGCACAGACAAAGCTGAAAATCCAGCAGAGTGAAAAAGAACTGGAAAAGCTGAAAAAGACAAAACCGGTAGCGGATACGCCGCTGGATCCGGTGGAGCCGGATTTCCCGGATTTCCCGGATTTTCCAGATGAACCCATCGATCCGGATTTCCCGGACGAACCGATTCCGACCCCAGAACCGGAGCCGACGTACGAGGATGCTGTTCTGTACAGCAGTACGAATAAGCTTGTATTTGGTTCCAAACCATACAAAGGAGAAGGAACGCAGGAAGACCCATACACCTATCTCTGCGCACCGGGAACAGTCCTGACAGGCGGATTCCTGAATCAGATGGCAGGATACGCGGATGAAAAGGGAACGAAAAAAGAAGAGGACAGCGAAGGATACTGGTTTCGCCTGGAGATTCATGAGGAAAACAAAGCCGCAGAGGCGCTGGAAACCGTGTGGGAGCAGGATGGAACGAAGATTGCGAAAGCATACGAGACTTCGTATGAAGCAGTCCTGAGTCTGAAAGAATCCGAATCGGCGGATGCACCGGAAATAAAAATTACCACGCCGATTGCAAACACAGAGGTGGCAGAGGGCGGCGAGCTGAAGCTGAAAATCGGAATCAATGAGAAGAAAGATACCGAAGAGAAGCCGGATGAGAAAGCCGACGATAAAACGGATGATAGAACCGAGAGTCCGTCCGAGGACGATGTGACACAGCCGGGTGAAGCCGGAAATGGAAGCGGTGAGGCAGACGATTCCACGGAAAACACCGAAACGGATGTCACTTACACATACGTCTGGAAACACAACGGAAAGACAATCGACGGAGATTTTAAGGATACTTACACAAAAGAAAACATCACAAAAGAGGATGCCGGAATCTATACAGTAGAAGTGACAGCGAAAAATGACAAGGGTACTTCCATGGCAGTCAGCACTGCAAATGTGGCGGTAAAAGAAGGAACGATTACCCCGACACCAAGTGTAACTCCGACCCCGAGCGTTACGCCGGGACCGAGTGTAACTCCAGAGCCGACCGTCAGCCCGGAACCAAGTACAACACCGATTCCGACCACAGAGCCGGTTCCAACAGAAATTCCGGTGCCGAGCGAGACCCCAGTTCCGACGGAAACGCCGACGCCGACCGAAGCCCCGGCAGAACCGGAAGCGGAACCGCAGAGCGAAGATGTGCCGGAAGCAGTGCAGACGACAGCAAAAACCGTATTCTACGGTGAAAAAGCATCGGTACAGTCCCTCTTTACATCATCCACAGGAAGCAGCGCAAATAACAATACTTCTTCCGGTGATGATACCCAGATGACCTACACAAAAGATGAGTTGAAAAAAGCCATCAGCGAAAAAGAAAGCCAGATCCGTAATCTGAAGCTGGATCAGAAGGAAGAGGAACTCAAAGTCAAAAATACGCAGAAATCCCTGGATTCCCAGACCGTAAAAGCGACGATCAGCGGTGTGGTAAAGAAGGTTGGAAATGCAGAAAACCCGTCCAACGACGGAAGCGCCTTTATCCAGGTCAGTGGAAACGAAGGTCTGTACGTGCGCGGCTACTTAAGCGAGACGTATCTCGATCAGGTAAAAGTCGGCGATGAACTCAACGTGACTTCTTGGTCTTCGGGTGCTTTTGCAGCGGCAACCGTAACCGAGATTTCTCCGTACCCGACAACAAGCTACATGTCGTACAGCGAGACACCAGCCTCCTTCTATCCGTTCACAGCCGTTATCCCGGAAGGCGGAGAAGGTTTTGAAAACGGTGACTGGATCGAGATTGCAATCACTGTCGGAAACGATGTAGAAAACGGCAACGGCCTGTACGTCAGCAAAGAATTCATCCGCGAGGAAAACGGACAGAAATTCGTTTATATCCGGGATGAAAATGATAAATTAAAGAAACAGAATGTGGTAACCGGAAAACTTCTGTGGGGCAGTTATTACGAAGTGAAGAGCGGTCTTTCCGAAGAGGATTACATTGCATTTCCGTACGGCAAAACCGTGGTGGAAGGCGCAGACACGAAGGAATCCAGTTCATCGGATTATTACAACAGTTAAGGAGGCGCATTATGTTAGAAAATGTAAGACTTTCCTTTCAGGGAATCTGGTCACACAAAATGCGTTCCTTCCTGACGATGCTGGGTATTATCATCGGAATTGCGTCGATCATCTCAATTGTCTCCACGATCAAGGGAACGAATGAGCAGATCAAACAGAACCTGATCGGAGCCGGAAACAACAACGTGACCGTCAGCTTAAAGCAGGGCGACGGTGATTACTGGATGGACAACGGACTGCCAAGCGGCGTGTCGAAACTGTCCGATGATCAGAAAAAGCGGATCCGCGAGCAGGATCAGGTGGAAAATGCATCGTTTTACACCGAAAGAACGTATGTGAGCGGCATCGCAAAAGGAAACACAACACTGGACAGTGCGAAGGCGCTTGGCGTGGATGAAAATTATCTGTCGACGTGCGGATATCAGATTTATCAGGGACGCGGCTTTGTGGAGAGCGATTTCTCGAAGACCCACAAAGTTGTCCTCCTCGACGATACCGCAGTGCTGACACTCTTCCCGGATGAGTCGCCGGTCGGCAAAACGATCGAGATCATGGGAGAGCCGTTCACGGTGATCGGCGTGATCAAAAAGCCGATTCGTTCCAGCCGGTCATCAATTCCAGAGATGACTACTATACGTACAATCAGGAATCTTATCCGCTGGTGCTGATGCCGGATGTCTGCTGGCCGATCGTAT
>ENA-OQAN01000214-OQAN01000214.1-human-gut-metagenome-genome-assembly--contig:-NODE-214-length-32294-cov-1.901421_pt1 | contig 32294 bp, 40 predicted proteins | sample MGYA00242735_ERZ504527 | MGnify/ENA primary metagenome ERZ504527 (study PRJEB26092, sample SAMD00036230) | human gut metagenome | host: Homo sapiens | study: EMG produced TPA metagenomics assembly of... | reverse complement strand
GCTTCTTCGTTGTTCATTCCTTTTTTTCTGATTCTGGAAGAACGCAGGGAGCACAGTGCTGTAAAGGGCAGACAGCACACTGGGTGAAAAGCCGGTCTGTCCGGCAATTTTCTTTCATCTTGATTCCTTTTTGTCGCAGAAGGGTGATGCGTTCATATATTTGTTTCAGTTCATCCATGCAATGTGAGGTATAATAGATTTGGGGGAGTAAAGTTAATTGTTTTTCCGTCAGTGATCCTTGTTTTTTTATGTGAATCCGGTTCTTTTTTATATTCCGGCAGCCCGAAGATGCGTTCAGAACCTATATTGGGGAAGCGAATATTACAATCCTGTTTCGTTTCTGATAAGGTTGTGTGTTGTTTCTGTGAGAATCCTGTTGCATGAATATTTCTGAATTGTTACAGGGTTATGAATCATGGAATATTCATTTTTTCAGTGATTTAGGTGCTTTACTTTTGCATCGGATTTGAAAAAAGAAGATATGAAAACCATAGAAAAAACATCAATAACTTTATCCGGTTCCGAAAAGAAAAAGGCTCCTGTTCCTGACTGGTTGTTTGTACTCTGGGCAGGAGGTACGGCACTTCTTTCGTATTCGCTGGTGTATGCATTGAGAAAACCTTTCACGGCGGCTGTGTTCGACGGACTGCAGGTTGCCGGTATGGATTATAAGATTGCGGTCAGCATGGTTCAGTTGCTGGGATATGTTGTTGCCAAGCTGTTGGGAATTAAATATATCTCTGAATTGAAACCGGAAGGACGTCTGAAGTTTATCATCGGCTCGGCTGCCTTGTCAGAAGCTTCCTTGCTGGCGTTCGGGCTTCTTCCTGTACCTTACAATATCATTGCCTTGTTCTTCAACGGGCTTTCGTTGGGATGCATGTGGGGAGTGGATTTTCAGTTTCCTGGAAGGCCGTCGGACACTGATATTCTGGCCAGTATCATGGGAGTGAGCATGGCATTGAGTTCCGGTCTGGCCAAATCGCTCGGATTATATGCCCTGAACACGCTTCATGTCAGTGAGTTCTGGATGCCGGCCCTTATCGGTGCACTGGCTTTCCCGCTGCTGTGTCTTACGGGGTGATGATGACCCGATTCCCCAGTCCCAGTGCTGCGGATATCGCTTCCCGCTCTGTCCGCGTTACGCTTGACGGCCGTCAGCGATGGGAACTCTTCCGGCGTTTCATGCCGTTGCTGATCATGCTGTTTGCTGCCAATCTGCTGCTGACGGTTCAGCGGGACATCAAGGAAGATTTCATCGTCTGTATCATTGATGTCAGTCAGGTTTCTTCCTGGGCCTTTGCACAGATCGATTCAATTGCCACACTGGTTATGCTGGCAGCGTTCGCCCTGCTGGCAACGACATACGACCATCTGAAAGTACTGTGTATCTTGCTGGTTCTTTCGACGGCAGGTATGGGTACGCTGGCCTTCATCGCCGCCAACTTTGAGGAACTGGCCATCCCGGTACATATATGGCTCTTCTTGCAAAGCCTTTGTCTGGACATTGCTTATCTCAGTTTTCAGACAATCTTTTTCGAACGCTTCATTGCATGTTTCAAGATTCGGGGTAATGTAGGATTCTTTATCATCACTATTGACTTTGTGGGATATCTCGGAACTCTGGCCCTTCTGTTCTTTAAAGAATACTTTGCTTCCCATATCAATTGGGCTGTTTTCTACAATCAGATGAGCGTCTGGGTTGGAATCACCTGCTGCATTGCATTCATGGGATCGCTGGTATATATGATCTGGAAGAAAAACCGGAAACCGGTTCCTCCCCAGAGTCCTGACCAGGGAAAGACCCAGACCGGTGAGCAGGTTGTAATGGAAGAAAATAATGTATATTTAACGACTACGACAATATGAAAAAAATTGAATGTGTGATTATGGACTGGGCTGGTACAGCCATTGATTATGGATGTTTTGCACCTGTATCGGCTTTTATTGAGAGTTTTCGTGCGATCGGAATTGAGGTGACTCCGGAAGAAGCCCGCCGTCCGATGGGGTTGACAAAGATTGATCATATCCGTGCGCTGTTTGACATGGAGCGGATTGGAGAAGCATTCCGTCAGAAGTATGGAAGAGTGTATGGAGAGGAAGATGTAAAAGGACGTTATGCTGAGTTCCAGCGTCTGCTGTTTGCTACGTTGAGAGAGTATACGGCTCCGATTTCAGACGTGATCGAAACGATTGACGTGTTGCGCAAGATGGGAATCAAGATTGGTTCAACCACCGGATATACCGTGAGATGATGGATGTAGTGGTACCTGCCGCAGCAGAAAAAGGTTACCGTACGGACAATTGTGTTACGTCCGACGGACTTCCGGCCGCGTCCCTATCCGTATATGATTTATAAGAATATGTGTGATCTGGCTGTACCTTCACGCTTGTCTGTTGTGAAATACGGTGATACGATTTCTGATATCAAGGAAGGTGTGAATGCCGGAGTATGGAGTGTCGGAGTAATTCTGGGAAGTAACGAAATGGGACTGACAGAAGATGAAGTCAAGCAACTTCCTGAAGCCGAACTGAAGAAACGCATGGCTGCAGTCAGAAACCGGATGTATGCTGCCGGTGCACATTATGTAGTGGATAGCATCTGTGAGCTGCCTGCTTGATCGAGAGCATCAATGCACGTATGGAGAATGAAATGAAATAATTGAACTTAAAAAACGAATCAAGATATGAGACCTTATTTGTTGTTGACCCCCGGACCTTTTGACTACCAGTGAAACTGATAAAGAAGCTATGATGAGCGACTGGTGTACCTGGGATGAAGATTATAATCTGGGCATTGTTGAAGTAATCCGTAAGGAACTGGTGAAGCTGGCTTCAAGCCGTCCTGAGGAATATACTGCGGTATTGATGCAGGGAAGCGGAAGCTTCTGTGTGGAATCTGTACTGGGAACAGTGGTTCGCCCGGAAGATCATCTGCTGGTTGCAGCCAACGGTGCTTATGGCAAGCGTATGGGAGTAATCGCCGATTATTATCGGATCAACTGCTCCGTAATGAAGTTTGAAGAAACGCAGCAGGTAGATCCGAAGCAGATTGATCAGTATCTGAATGAACATCCGGAAGTGACACATGTTTCTGTGGTTCATTGTGAAACGACGACCGGTGTCCTGAATCCGCTGGAGGAAGTTGCCGAAGTGGTCAAACGACATGGTAAAGTGTTCATCGTTGATGCCATGAGCAGTTTTGGCGGAGTACCCATTGACATGGCGAAGCTGGGAATTGATTTTATGATCAGCAGTGCCAACAAGTGTATTCAGGGTGTGCCGGGATTCGGTTTCATCATTGCCCGCCGTTCGTTGCTGGAACAGTGCAAGGGAGTGGCACGTTCTTTTGTCGCTCGACTTGTATGACCAGTGGGAAACGATGGAAAAAAGGTCATGGCAAATGGCGTTTCACTTCTCCTACTCATGTGGTTCGTGCTTTTATGCAGCATTGAAGGAACTGGAGGCCGAAGGAGGTATTGAAGCCCGTTATGCCCGTTATTGCGAAAACCACCGTACCCTGGTAGAAGGCATGCGTGCTTTGGGTTATAAGACTTTGCTTCCGGATGAAGAACAGTCGCCGGTGATCACTTCCTTCTATTATCCTTCTGCAGACTTTGATTTCAAGGATTTCTATCAGCAGCTGAAAGCAAAAGGCTTTGTGATCTATCCGGGAAAGATTTCTCAGGCAGATACTTTCCGTATCGGTAATATCGGAGATGTTTATCCTGCTGATTTCCTCCGTTTGATTGAAGCTGTCAAGGAAGTTCGTCAGAATTAATTGGGGTTGTTCATATTCGTCGGAGCTGGAACAGGCATAGCCGGAAAAGGCTTCCAGCTTTTAAAAAAATGTTTCGGCGTTTGAAGTAAAACGTTTCGGCCTTTTGATGAAAAGACCGGGGACGTTTTTTCGTGATAGTATGGATAAAAATTTCTACTTTTGCGAAAGTAAAAAATGTAACGAATATGAAAATAGGAGATAAAGTCCGTTTCCTGAGTGAAGTGGGAGGCGGCATTGTGAGAGGATTTCAGGGTAAGGACATTGCACTGGTGGAAGGTGAAGACGGATTTGAAATTCCGATGCTGATCAAGGAGTGTGTGGTGATACAGACCGACGACTATAATATTCCGTTGAAGTCTGTTGCAAAGCCTGCTGCTCCGGCAGTGGAAGAGGAAGAGCCGGAAGAAGAAAAGCCCATTACTTACCGGGCTCCTGAGATCCGGGGGAACGATGTACTGAATGTATTCCTGGCTTATGTGCCTCAGGATATCAGGGAAATCTCGTCAACGGCTTTTGATGCATACCTGGTGAACGACAGCAATTATTTTGTAGACTATCTGTATCTTCGGCCGAAGGCAAGAGCTGGACGCTGAGAAGCCGGGGAACCGTGAAGCCGAATATGAAACTGCATCTGGAAGAGTTCGACCGGAGTGCACTGAACGGCCTGGAGCACGTGGCTGTACAACTGATGGCTTATAAGGATGACCGTACTTTCCTGATGAAAAATGTAGTCTGCCAGGAATTGCGTATTGACACGGTGAAGTTCTACAAACTTCATACATTCGAGAAGAATGACTTCTTCCCGGAACCGGCCCTGATCTATGACATTGTACGTGATGACGAAACAGCCCGCCAAGGTGTTTGTTTCTGCCGAGGATATCAAGGATGCCCTGTTGGGAAAAAAGGGGGACGAGGTTCCTGCCAAACTTCAGAAGAAAGGTCCGAAGGTGAAGAATGATATTGTGGAAGTCGATCTGCACATTCATGAACTGCTGGATGATACGACAGGAATGGGTAATGCGGAAATGTTGAATTATCAGCTGGATGTCTTCCGCAAGACGCTGGAAGAGTATCGTACCAGAAAGGGACAGAAGATTGTCTTTATTCACGGTAAGGGAGACGGAGTGTTGCGCCGTGCGATTCTGGATGAACTGAAACGCAAGTATAAAAATTATCCGAGTCAGGATGCTTCGTTCCGTGAATATGGTTTCGGAGCAACCATGGTAACCATTCGTTGAGGCTTATGAAAACATTGAAGGAATTGCTGGCAAAGGATCATTTTGCAGCCAATGCCGGCGTGGAGCTGCTGGAAGTGTCTCCGGGATATGCCCGGGCGCGGATGCTTGTTACGGTGAAACACCTGAATGCAGGAGGTGTCTGTCAGGGAGGTGCCCTGTTTACACTGGCTGCCTGGCTTTTGCTGCGGTGGCGAACAGTCATCTGAAACTGACGCTTTCGCTGAATGCAAACATTACATTTTTGCGTTCGGCGCATGAAGGGTACGTGTATGCCGAAGCGACGGAGACTTTCAGTCACGCCCGGGTACCTTTCATTGAGGTACGGATTACGGACGATGAAGGACAGCTTGTTGCGATTTTTACCAGTCCGGCTACCGGAAAAACGAGGAACTTCCGGTAGAAACCTTGAAATAAATCCGGAGGAGCGTTGGTTATGAATCATTCCTACGAAGAGCGGTTAGGGACAGATCCCATGCTGCGTCTGATTTTCCGGATGGCTTTGCCGGCCGTAGCGGCGCAGTTTGTGAATTTACTTTATGCCATTGTCGACCGTGTCTATATCGGCATATCCCCGGAATCGGCACGGATGCACTGGCAGGGGTAGGAGTCACCATGTCCATTGTGATTCTGATATCTTCGTTTTCGGCCATAGTCGGTGCCGGAGGTGCACCGCTTGCTGCCATTGCTTTGGGGCAGGGAAACCGGGAACGGGCCGGAAAGATATTAGGGAATGGATTTGTCCTGCTTTTGCTTTTTACAGTTGTGACTTCTTCACTGGCGTATCTGTTTATGGAACCCGTGCTTTTGCTGACGGGAGCTTCGGAGCGTACTCTGGGATATGCGGAGGATTATCTGTCCGTCTATTTGCTGGGCACCTTGTTTGTCGAGCTTTCAGTGGGGCTGAATTGCTTTATCAATACACAGGCAGGCCAGGTATAGCCATGACTTCTGTTCTGGATCGGGGCAGCATGAATATTGTGCTTGATCCGGTCTTTATCTTCGGGCTGGACATGGGAGTAAAGGGAGCAGCACTGGCTACAATTCTGTCTCAGGCATGCAGTGCCGGATGGGTGTTGCGCTTTTTGTTTTCCCGACAGGCCTCGCTTCCGCTGGAACGCCGTTACATGAAACTGGACAAAGGATCGTTCTGTCTATGCTGGCCCTGGGCGTTTCGCCTTTTATCATGGCGAGTACGGAAAGCCTTGTCGGGTTTGTGCTGAACGGTAGTCTGAAACATTTTGGCGATATTCATGTCAGTGCCCTGGCTATTCTTCAGAGTGCGATGCAGTTTGCCAGTGTTCCTTTGGTGGGTTTTGCACAGGGATTTGTTCCGGTGGCCAGTTACAATTACGGTCACGGCTATTAAGGATCGGGTGAGATCCTGCTTTCCGGATTTCACTGATCACCATGTTCTCTTTCAATTTTGCACTGATGCTGCTGATGATCTGTTTCCCGTCGGTTGTAGCTTCAGCCTTTACCGATGATGAAGTTCTGATCGGTACGGTACGTTGTGTAATGCCGGTTTTTCTTGCCGGGATGACGATCTTCGGTTTGCAGCGTGCCTGTCAGAATATGTTTGTTGCTTTGGGGCAGGCGCGGATTTCCATTTTCATTGCCCTGCTTCGCAAGGTGATCCTTCTGATACCTCTGGCTTTGTTGTTGCCCCGCTTCTGGGGTGTGAATGGAATTTATGCAGCCGAAGCGATATCTGATGCCACGGCTGCTGTCTGCTGTACGCTGCTTTTTGCCTGGAAGTTTCCGAAAATTCTCTCTCGCATTCCGGGATGATCACTTGATGATTTTCAGGAATCTCTCCACATCGCGCTGTATCTTTTTATAGAGAGGAGAATTTTTGTAATATAGGTTTTTATGAATGACTACTTCGACGGCCACCTGACTGCGCTGATAGTCGTCAGTTCGTTCTGTAATTGAATGTTATGCAGGGCCAGATCGTGAATCTGCTGTTCACGTTCCCTGCGTAGCACGGTACAGACCGGAATCAGTAGTCTCATGACCACGTTGTCCAGAATGTGATGTCCCTGGATGAACATATAGGTATTGTCCGGGGTTACGCCCAAATTGAGCAGTTCCGCTTTTAAGGATTCAATTTCGTGGAGGGCATTGGAATGTTTTCTTTCCAGTTCCCTGAGCTTGCGCTCTACTTTTTTGGCCATATTTTCCAGACTGCGTTCCGGGTGGCGTGTGCTTACCTGATCCAGCTTGACGTATGAGCAGAAGTCAAGCAGGGAGAACTCTGACAGGATATGCCGGCGGTAGAACCACACAGACCATATAAATAAAGGGTAAGCAATCTGGGAATATAATTTCATGAATGCCGGAAAATCAATCAGGCGGTGATCATTCAAGGTAGCGGTTACACAGACTTCGTGCAGGCCTTCTGCATAGCAATGATAGTTCTCGATGGCATAAGCATAGGTCTGAAGTACATACGGACTCTCAATCATATAACGTGATGTCTGTGTCCGTCCCTGCAACAGATAGTCATAGTCACTATCCACACAGGCAATCATATTTTCACCGAGCTGTTTTCCCAAATGGTTCATCAATACGGTCTTCTTGCCTTTTGCCAGCGAATCCTGTGAGGGAAGCATGACTTCAAAGTATCGGGTATTGTCTTCATAGTCGGCCAGTAAGGCACGCCAGAAGGAGATGTCATCGTAGCTTTCCACATAAGCTACGATCTTTCTTCTTGCTTTCTTCGGACGCAGGCTGTTGGCTGCCTCTATGTAGAGGGAAGAAAGGTTTTCAGTAAGTCTTTTTCCCATAATCTTAGCATTTAAAGAGTCGTTATATCACTGACCTCGGTGACGGCATCCAGCCATCCGTTCATGATGAGGGCCGGAGAATGAGTGGTCAGAATGATCTGTACATTGGGATTCAGGCATCGGATCAGGCTGATCAGCCGTTGTTGCCATTCCACGTGCAGGGAAATTTCCGGTTCATCCATAAAAAGAGTACAATGCTGGTTGTCCTGTACGAGCACGGTCAGCAGGATAACGAGCATTTGTTTCTCTCCGGATGAAAGTTGATAAGGAGTGAGGATATCTCCATCCTGCTCAAACTGAATTTCGTTGCTTTTTCGGATGATTTTCTTTCCGGTTTCCTGAAAGAGGTCGTCTATCAGATCCTGAAAGCGTGTCTTGGGGCGTGACACTTCGGTAGCTTCAACTGGTCTTCCGGTACGCCGCTCGTCAACAGTTCAATAATTCGGTTGCCGATATTGACCTGGTAGTCCAGATAGCGTCGCTGAAGCTGATAAAGCTGCCAGTCCAGTTCCGTTTTGACATTCTGATTTCCTATTTTTTCCAGCAGTCCTGATTGATAAGCGGTCGGTCGAAACTGCGGATGACGTCAAAGTGAATGAAAGTGGCATCTTCGGGAGAGAAGATGAAAGACACTCCAGGCTGTGCTCCATTGGTTAATGCACCTCCTTCAAGGGCGTTCAGGCTTCTTACAGAATTGTTCAGGATGGTACTTTTCCCGATTCCGTTGATTCCGCTCAGGATATTTACATCGGGACGCAAGTCCCATGAAATATTTTTCCGTCCCCAAAGTCTTTTGATCTCAATGCGTTTGATATAGTCAGCTTGCTTTTTCATGATAGCCTCCATCTGTCTGGTTATTGTTCTCGTTGCAAACAAAATTAAGAAGAATCCGGGAATTAATCAATTCTTTTTTCAAATAACTTGTACCTTTGCAGGAGAAAAGGAACATAAAAAACGCATTGATGACAGATTCGCCGATACTTTCTTTGCAACGTCAGTATGAGTTGTTGCAGATGGAATATGAATATGAAAAGGAGCAGTTTCGTCAGCAGACCGAACTGATGGGAATAGGCCGGAAGGTCAAACGGGGCATGTGCTGGTATCCGCTTCATCTGGGACGGAGTTATTATAATGCCTTGAACCAGCTGGTTGTAGAAGTTGAACGCACTGAGGACCGGGAGATTGAACATTTGTTTGAATATGGGCGGCCTGTTTGTTTCTTTACGCAAGATACTTTTGGAAAGTTACATTATCTTTCCTTTACTGCTACGGTCAGTTATGTGGAAGAAGACCGGATGGTAGTAGTCCTTCCCAATGCAGATGCCTTGTTGGCTTTACAGGCTCAGGAGGTGTTGGGAGTACAGTTGTATTTTGATGAAACCAGCTATCGGCTGATGTTTGAAGCACTGAAGGGAGTGATCAGTGCGCGTAATAATCGCCTTGCAGAGTTACGTGATATCTTTCATGGCCGGCAGCCTGTGTCGTCCTTTTCATTTCAGCCTGTCCGTTTTCCCTGGCTGAACCGGACACAGGAAGAAGCGGTCAACAAAGTGCTTCATGCCAAGGATGTAGCGATTGTACATGGTCCTCCGGGTACAGGTAAGACAACTACACTGGTGGAAGCGGTGTACGAAACACTTCATCGGGAGAATCAGGTGCTGGTGTGCGCACAAAGCAACATGGCTGTTGACTGGATCAGCGAGAAGCTGGTAGACCGGGGAGTAAGTGTGTTGCGTATCGGAAATCCGAGTCGGGTAAACGATAAAATGCTTTCATTTACATACGAACGTCGTTTTGAGTCTCATCCGGACTATCCGCAATTGTGGAGCATCCGCAAGGCTGTTCGTGAACTTTATGCCCGGATGCGGAAAGCTTCGGACCGGGAAAGTATCCGGCAGAAGATCAATTCACTGAAAGACCGGGCTACGGAACTTGAAATACGTATCAATGCTTCTTTGTTTGCTGAAGCGAGGGTGATTGCCTGTACGCTGGTAAGCAGTGCCAACCGGTTGCTGGAAGGGCAGAAGTTCGGGACTTGTTCATCGATGAGGCGGCGCAGGCATTGGAAGCAGCCTGCTGGATTCCGATCCGTAAAGTGGATCGGGTGATTCTGGCTGGTGATCATTGTCAGCTTCCTCCGACAGTCAAATGTCCGCAGGCATTACGGGCAGGACTGGGTGAAACTCTGATGCAGACAATTGTGAAGAACAAGCCGGAAACCGTAGCTTTGCTGAAGTTGCAATATCGCATGAATGAAGAGATCATGCGCTTTTCTTCTGACTGGTTTTATGGAGGAATGGTGCAGTCGGCTCCCGAAGTGAAATACCGCAGTATTCTTGATTTTGATACACCGATAGAGTGGATTGATACGGAAGATATGGACTGTAACGAGGAGTTTGTGGGAGAGAATTACGGACGTATCAATAAGGCAGAAGCTGAACTTTCCGTAAGTCAGCTGAAAACATATATTACCAAGATCGGAAGAGAACGTTTTCTGGAGGAACGCATTGATGTGGGATTGATATCTCCTTACAAAGCACAGGTGCAGTATCTGCGGCAATTGCTTAAACGGGATCCTTTTTTCAAGCCTTACCGTTCCTTGATTACAGTCAATACGGTTGATGGTTTTCAGGGTCAGGAAAGGGATGTAATTCTGATCAGTCTGGTGCGTGCCAACGAAGACGGGCAGATTGGCTTTCTCAGTGACTTACGTCGTATGAATGTTGCCATTACCCGTGCCCGCATGAAACTGATCATCTTGGGAGATGTGTCAACGCTGACCCGTCATGCCTTTTACAGAAAACTGTATAATATATTCAGTCGGTATCACATTAGTATCGGGGCAGGAAGGCAGGTCTTTGCAGATTAAAGAAATTTTTCTATCTTTGACCGCAAAACCTGTAACCCGTTATACTTATGTTTATTGACTTATTACAGTCACCTTATTTTTCTGTATTTTTGATTGTGCCTTAGGCTTTATGCTGGGCGTGTGAAAGTGATGGGCCTGTCGTTAGACGTGTCCGCAGTGATCTTTATCGCCTTGCTTTTGGCCATTGGGGCGTTTCTATTCCGAAAGCGCTGGGAAACTTCGGACTGGTGCTTTTTATTTTTACCATAGGCATCCAGGCGGGGCCGGGGTTCTTTGATTCTTTCCGAAGTAAAGGAAAAACATTGATCCTGATAACTATTCTGATTGTTGCATCAGCCTGTCTTACCGGTCTGGGACTGAAGTATGCCTTTGGCATTGATACGCCTAGTCTGGTCGGACTTATCGCAGGTGCTTTGACCAGTACACCGGGATTGGCTGTTGCCATCGACAGCACTCAGTCACCATTGGCATCCATTGCTTATGGTATTGCTTATCCTTTTGGAGTTATTGGGGTTATTCTGTTTGTGAAGCTTCTCCCTAAACTGTTGCGGGTCGATCTGGAACAAGAGGCTCACCGGCTGGAGAAAGAACGGCGTGGGCAGTTCCCGGAATTAAAGACATGTCTGTTTCGGGTAACTAACGAAACGGTGATCGGAAAGACGCTGGCTCAGTTGAATATACGGGCTATGACGGGAGCGGTAATTTCCCGTTTGAAACGTGGAGAGGATATCGTGATCCCGAAGGCTCATACAGAATTGAAGCAAGGAGACTGCATTCAGGCTGTAGGCAGTGAGGATGCGTTGGCAAGTCTGGCTTTGATGCTGGGAGAACGCGAAGAGGGAGAATTGCCACTTGAAAATACACAGGCAATCGAATCATTGTTATTGACAAAGAAAGATATGATCAACAAGCAGCTGGGAGATCTGAACTTTCAGCGAAACTTCGGTTGTACGGTAACCCGGATTCGCCGAAGCGGTATTGATCTGTCTCCGTCTCCGGATCTGGCTCTCAAGTTTGGTGACAAGCTGATGGTTGTTGGAGAGAAAGAAGGAATTCAGGCTGTTGCCCGTTTGCTGGGGAATGATGCCAAACAATTATCTGATACGGATTTCTTCCCGATAGCTATGGGTATCGTTCTGGGTGTGTTGTTTGGCAAGTTAAATCTCTCCTTTGGCTCCGGTTTCTCTTTTTCTCCAGGACTGACCGGGGGAGTGTTGATGATGGCATTGTTCTTGAGTGCTATCGGTAAGACGGGACCAATCTTGTGGTCTATGTCGGGGCCTGCCAATCAGTTGCTTCGTCAGTTGGGACTCTTGCTTTTTCTGGCAGAAGTAGGAACTTCGGCCGGTGCTAATCTGGTTTCGACTTTCCGTGAAAGCGGGTTCCTGCTGTTTGGGGTCGGAGCTTTGATTACTTTAGTGCCGATGCTCATAGCAGCGCTGGTCGGACGGTATGTCTTTAAGATCAGTTTGCTGGATATGCTCGGAACCATTACTGGCGGTATGACCAGTACACCGGGACTTGCAGCCGTGGATCCATGACAGACAGCAATATTCCCGGAGTAGCTTATGCGACCGTTTATCCGATCGCTATGGTATTTCTGATTTTGTTCATTCAGTTTATCGCTGCAATGGTGGTATAACTGAATCATTAATATCTTTACCTGCTGGCCGTTGGAAAGCTCTTAATCCGAATTGAGGAAGGACTGCCAGCAGGTGATTGAATATTCCGTTCTGGATATTCTCATATTCCATCCATACTGTCGTATCCGTAAAGCAATAGATTTCTAGAGGAAGAACCTTCGGAAGTCGGCTGTAGCTGCCGAACCATGATCATCAGTTCTTTGTGGGTGTGAGGATGATGAACAAGGTATTCCTGAAGATAGCTGGTGAAAGCACTGAGGTTTGTCAGCTCTTCTGTTTCTGTATTATCTTTGATCCATCCTTTTTCCACGAGTTGTTTCTTTTCTTCTTCAGTACAGAAACGAATGGTATTCAGGTCAATATTGATGGAACGTTTGATACGTCTTCCGCCAGTATCCCGCATTCCTCGCCAGTTCTGAAAGGAGTCACTGACCAGTACATAGGGTGGAATGGTAGTAATTGTTTTGTCAAAGTTACGCACCTTGACCGTTGTAAGTGAAACTTCGATAACATCTCCGTCTGCTCCGTATTTGGGCATGGTAATCCAGTCGCCGGGACGTAGCATATCGTTTGCTGATAATTGTACTCCTGCAACCAGTCCCAGCAAACTGTCTTTGAAGATCAACATTAAAACAGCCGCTGAAGCTCCTAATCCGGCAAGGATACTTGTTGCATTGCTGTCGGTGATGATACTGATAATTACAATAAATCCAATGCCGAATGCAATTAATTTAATCATCTGGTAGATCCCTTTCAACGGACGGTTGCGAAGGGTCTCGTGCTCATTGGATATCTCATAAAGGGAATTAAGAAAGGCGCTTATCAGCAGTAGCATGCAGACAACCAGATAGATTTCGCATGCTTTTTGCAGGAATTCCAGCAGAAGGGGCAACTTGCTGAATACAAGAGGAAGCAATATATACCAAACCAAAGGAGGAATCAGGCGGCAGAAGCTGATCATCATCTTCTCGTTGAACAGGTAATCGTCCCACCTGGCTTTGGTCCGGGAGGTGATTTTTTGTACAGCAGGGATGATGATGTACCGGAATAACTTGGTTGTAATGTAAGACAGCAGGGCTATACATATAATAAGGAGTATCTGCAGGCTCCAGTTAATATTTTCTTTGTCTATACCGATGTGAAGTAAAAACTGAGCGATACTTTGATTGATTTGTTCCATAAATATTACTTGTTTGGGCAAAGTTAATAAAATTTTGTATCTTTGGATATTCGATTTTTAGTTGTTAACCGATTATGCGAAAATGTTTTTTATATTTGGTTTGTGTCTTGTTGCTGGTGAGTGCCTGTATTTCCGAACGTGCGAAAGAAGATGAAAAGGCTGGTAAGAAAGAAGTGAACGAATCTGTGGCAGAATCTGTCCCTAAAGCTACAATGATTTTGTGGATTGATTATGATCGTCGTGGAACTTCTGCTCAAGGCAAGAGTTTACTGAATGTGAAAGCGAAGGTGAATATTCAGCCGGATGGCTCCGTGCAGGTGTTGGAATATGTAGATGAACCTTCAGTCGTGGTGGAATCATATATTCGGAAAACATTACGCAGGTATCGGGTAAAGCAGAAGTTTCTGGAGGAAGAATTTGTTCGGCCAGGAGTACAATATGTATATTTGCGCATGCTTAAAGAATTGATATAATGAGGTTGCTTGTAACAGTAGTACTAGTATTTCTGATAGGTTGTGTTTCCTGTATACGGGAAGAAGTAGGTGAGCATATTCAGTATATACAGCCGGGAGATGCTTTACCGGAATTTATGGTAGAGATGAATGACGGAACAATACTTGACCGGGATTCTTTGAGGGGAAAGGTTTCGGTACTGGTGTTTTTCCATACTTCCTGTTCGGATTGTCAGCGTGAACTTCCGGTGGTTCAGCAATTGTATGAGGTTTATGCTGGAAATCCCCGTGTCCGAATTGTCTGTATCAGTCGGGAAGAACCAGAAAAAGAAATACTGGCATATTGGAAAAGTAATGCTCTGACTCTGCCTTATTCTGCACAATCAGACCGAAAAGTATATTCTTTGTTTTCGGAAGAAGGAGTTCCTTTGGTTTATGTTTCCGATACAGCCTGTAATGTCCGTTACCTTTTTACGGACAATCCGATAGCTTCTTTTGAGGATTTGTATCAGGCTGTTTCTTCTTTGTCAGGGGATTGACGGGACCTTCCTTTCTTAAACTTTTTTTTTTTATTATATCGTTTTGCAGAACAAATGGTTTCATTAAATTTGCCGACAATAAATTACTAATACCAAAAAGATAATCTAATGAGTTTGAAAATTGTAGTATTGGCTAAAACAAGTTCCGATACACGTTGTGTGGGAAAAGATGCCATGAATGCTGACGGTACAATTAACCGTGCGGCACTTCCGGCGATTTTTAATCCGGAAGACTTGAATGCCCTCGAACAGGCACTCAGACTGAAAGACACACATCCCGGTTCTACCGTTACGATTCTGACCATGGGTCCGGGCCGTGCCGCTGAAATTATTCGTGAAGGATTATACAGAGGAGCTGATAATGGTTATTTGCTTACTGACCGTGCTTTTGCCGGTGCAGATACGCTGGCTACTTCATATGCACTGGCTACGGCTATCCGTAAGATCGGTGAATATGATATTATTGTAGGCGGCCGTCAGGCAATTGACGGTGATACAGCGCAGGTTGGTCCTCAGGTTGCAGAAAACTGGGATTGCCTCAGGTTACTTATGTTGAAGAAATCCAGGAGGTAAAAGACGGACGTATCCGTGTGAAACGTCATATTGACGGTGGTGTGGAAACCGTAGAAGGTCCGCTGCCGATCGTTTTGACTGTAAACGGAAGCGCTGCTCCCTGTCGTCCGCGCAATGCCAAACTGGTACAGAAATACAAACGTGCATTGGGAGCTCAGGAAAAAGCTGCGATCACAAAAGATGGCGGCGTTCTGCCTTATGCGTCTTTATATGAAAGTCGTCCTTATCTGAATATTACGGAATGGAGTGTAGCTGATGTCAATGGTGACACCAAGCAATGTGGTCTGTCCGGCTCACCGACAAAGGTGAAGAAGATTGAAAACATCATCTTCCAGGCAAAAGAAAGTAAAACGATTACCGGCAGCGATGCAGATGTAGAGAACTTGATTGTTGAATTGTTGGCTAACCATACTATCGGATAAGACTATGAATAATGTATTTGTATATTGTGAGATGGAAGGCAAACATGTTGCCGATGTCAGTCTCGAACTTTTAACTAAAGGTCGTAAGTTAGCCACTCAGCTGGGATGTCAGCTGGAAACCATTTGTGCCGGCAGCGATCTTGCAGATGTAGAAAAACAAGTTTTGCCATACGGAGTTGACCGTGTTCATGTGTTTGATGCTCCGGGCTTGTTCCCTTATACTTCACTTCCTCATACTTCCATTCTTGTTAATTTGTTCAAGGAAGAAAAACCGCAGATCTGTCTGATGGGAGCTACCGTTATCGGTCGCGACTGGGACCGCGTGTCTCTTCTGCTTTGACCAGTGGTTTGACCGCTGACTGTACGCAGTTGGAAATCGGTAACCACGAAGACAAAAAGAATGGCGTTACATACGAAAACCTGTTGTTATCAGATTCGTCCGGCTTTCGGAGGTAATATTGTGGCAACCATTATCAATCCGGAACACCGTCCGCAGATGGCTACTGTCCGCGAAGGTGTGATGAAAAAAGAAATTGTGGACGCCAATTATCAGGGCGAGGTGATCCGTCACGATGTTGCGAAGTATGTTCCGGAAACGGATTATGTAGTGAAGGTGATCGACCGTCACGTAGAAAAAGCCAAACATAATCTGAAAGGAGCTCCGATTGTGATTGCCGGAGGTTATGGTATGGGAAGCAAGGAAGGTTTTGATATGCTGTTCGAACTGGCTAAGGAACTTCATGCAGAAGTTGGTGCCAGCCGTGCAGCTGTTGATGCCGGTTTCTGTGAACACGACCGTCAGATCGGACAGACCGGTGTAACCGTTCATCCGAAGTTGTATATTGCCTGCGGTATCTCTGGACAGATTCAGCATATCGCCGGTATGCAGGATGCAGGAATTATCATTTCTGTCAACAATGATCCGAACGCTCCGATCAATACCATCGCTGATTATGTGATCAACGGAACGGTGGAAGAGGTTATTCCGAAAATGATTAAGTACTACAAAAAGAACAGTAAGTAATGGCAAACTTTTATACAGAACATCCGGAACTGCGTTTCCATCTGAATAACCCGTTGATGGAACGTATCTGCGAATTGAAAGAACGCAGCTATAAAGATAAAGACGAGTACGATTATGCTCCGCAGGATTTTGCGGATGCCATCGACTCATATGACAAAGTATTGGAAATTACAGGTGAAATTACCGGAGAAGTAATTGCAGCCAATGCTGAAGGAGTAGACGAAGAAGGTCCGCACTGTGCAAACGGTCGTGTAGAATATGCATCAGGAACAAAGGCTAACCTGGATGCAATGGTGAAGGCAGGTCTGAACGGTATGACGATGCCTCGTCGTTACGGCGGTCTGAATTTCCCGATCACTCCGTATACCATGTGTGCTGAAATCGTGGCTCAGGCTGATGCCGGTTTCGGTAATATCTGGTCTTTGCAGGATTGTATCGAAACTCTTTATGAATTCGGTAATGAAGATCAGCACAGCCGTTTTATTCCGCGTATTTGTGCCGGTGAAACCATGTCAATGGACTTGACTGAACCGGATGCGGGTTCTGACCTTCAGAGTGTGATGTTGAAGCTACTTACGATGAAGCAAACAATTGCTGGCGCCTGAATGGTGTGAAACGTTTCATTACAAACGGTGACGCAAACCTTCATTTGGTTCTGGCACGTTCTGAAGAAGGTACACACGACGGCCGCGGCTTGTCAATGTTCATTTATGACAAGAACGATGGTGGTGTAGACGTTCGTCGTATTGAGAACAAGCTGGTATCCACGGTTCTCCGACTTGTGAACTGGTTTACAAGAATGCAAAAGCTGAACTTTGCGGTGAACGCAAGCTCGGTCTGATTAAATATGTCATGGCTTGATGAATGGTGCGCGTCTGGGTATCGCCGCACAGTCTGTCGGACTGAGTCAGGTGCATACGATGAGGCTTTGGCATACGCTAAAGACCGTAAACAATTCGGTAAAGCCATTATTGAGTTCCCGGCAGTTTACGATATGCTGGCTACCATCAAGGCGAAGCTGGATGCCGGCCGTGCGCTGTTGTATCAGACTTCCCGTTATGTTGATATTTATAAAGCATTGGATGATATCGCCCGCGAACGCAAGCTGACTCCGGAAGAACGTCAGGAACAGAAACGTTATGCAAAACTTGCTGACAGCTTTACTCCGCTGGCAAAAGGTATGAACTCTGAGTATGCTAACCAGAATGCGTACGACTGTATTCAGGTACACGGAGGTTCCGGTTTCATGATGGAATATGCTTGTCAGCGTATTTATCGTGATGCACGTATCACCAGTATCTATGAAGGAACTACTCAGTTGCAGACGGTTGCTGCCATCCGTTATGTAACGAACGGTTCGTATGCAGCTACTTTGCATGAATATGACTGATTCCTTGTGCACCGGAATTTGAAGGATATATGAACCGTATCAAGGATATGACCCGTAAGCTGGAAGCCTGCACCAATGCCGTGAAGGAAGCTCAGAATCAGGAATTGCTTGATCTGGTATCACGCCGCTTGTATGAAATGGCTGCTGTCTGCGTGATGAGCCATCTGCTTCTGCAGGATGCAACGAAGGCTCCTGAAATGTTCGGCAAGTCTTTGAACGTATATGTTAATTATGCGGAATCTGAAGTGGAAAAACATTTCAACTTTATCCGTAAGTTCCAGGCTGAAGAACTGGCTTCTTACCGTCAGGCTTGATGATGGATGGTTTTCCTTCCGGTAGCGGAGGGAGAGCTGCACGATAATACCCGGATTATCCGAAAGGGAAAATGGCTTCCCGGACGGATGATCCGGTACTTTTTTGTCGGGAGGAGTTTCACAGAAACGTAACTATCGGGTTGCAGGATTGTAACAAGTTCCGGTTAACTTCGCAGTGTCTTAAAAAAATAAAGGAGGACTCATTATGAATGAAGCGAATTATGTAGTGGAATGTACACCGGACGGAGAATTTTACGCTTATCTGTTGGATTATCACCAGTGTTGCGCTTATGGCGAAACTGAGGGAAGAGGCTGTGGAAAACCTGTCGGAAGTAGCCGATGAATTTTTCAATGAGGGTCAGCCTGATGTACAGGATAGACGAAATGGCTTAACTTATTCTTACGAGCATATACTGTTTTTCCAGTAATAAAAACTCTCTTTCTTTCCGAGAGTCATGTCTGTGTGACGCAGGCATGGCTCTGTTATTTTTCAGACAGGATGCTTTTCGGAACGCTACTTTTCTTTCTCCATGAATTTGCGGTATCTTAGGGTGTTCAGCCGGTAGTTGAGGACTGCCAGCAACATGAATACCGTCAGGAGAACCGGGAATGTCTGAAGCAAGGAACTGTCTTCCGGTATATTTTTCAATGCTTCTTCTATTCCGGAAAGATTTTTCATGTAAGTGAGGACAAGATAGGCCAGTGCACTTCCTCCCATCAGAATCAGAGTAGCGGCCCACAGGATGAAAATTCTTTTTTCGTTTCGCTTTTTGCGCAGAAAGGCTTCCTGCTCCACTTGCTGCATCATGCGATAGGTGAAGTTGCTGGGCAATCTGAATTCCGGCTGCCGGCCGATTGCTTTTCTGAGTGCTTTGCTGTCTTCTTTTTTCATCTTGTTTCTTCCTCCTGTTTAATCAGTATATATAGTTTTTTGCGTATCCGGTATAGTTTGACCTTGATATTGCCTTCGGTCTGGTTCAGTATGTGACAGATTTCGGCAATAGGTCTGTCTTCTTCATAAAATAAGGTCACCAATGCCCGTTCATCGGGTGTCAGTTTCTCGAGTGCCCGCTGAAGTTGTTCGATCCGTTCCTCGTCTTCTTCATCCAGAGCACGGTCAATTTCGTTTTCTGTCAGGTTGTTCCATAACCGGTCGTCAACGGACAAGACTTCGTTCGGCTGTTTCCGTAATGAAGACAGAGCTGTGTTGTAGCAATCCGGTAGAGCCAGGTAGAAAACGAACTTTTGCCGTTGAAGTCCGACAGGTGGCGGAATGCCTTCATGAAAGTGTCCTGCGTCAGTTCTTCAGCGTCTTCCGGCGATCCCACCATCCGGACAATCAGCGTAAAGATCTGCTGTCCGTAGGTGTCGAGGAAATACGAAAAGCGTTCTGTATTTCCGGCCAGAATAGATGTAATAATATGTAGTTCGTCGTTTTTCATTATGCCCTTTAGACGCAAAGGTTGAATAAAGGTTACAGGCTTCGGGCGGAAAAAATCGTAGTAGCTTCCTTTCCTCAATGAATCAAGAAGGTGTGAAAATTTCCGGAATCCAGTGAAAAAGCAGAAATGCCTGTAACCTTTCTCTGGTCCCTGCGTCTAAAGGGACAAAGAAACAAAATTATTCACATTAAATAGAAGGAATTATGGAAGAATTAATGGTTGTTGCCAATGTGGCAATTGTTTTGGAGTGATTTATAAATTGTTTGAACTGTTATGTACGCCGTCAGGAACGTATCATGCTGATCGAGAAACTGAGTTCCGGGTGGCGCCCCGAAGAGTTCAAGGGAAATCTGCTGCCTCAGTTCTCTTCTTCCGGTAACTGGGCCTTGCGTGGAGGATGCCTGATGTTGGGACTTGGACTGGGACTGCTGGTCGGATTCATTCTTACCCTGATGTTTTTTCAATCGTACATTGTTTCTGATGAATGGTCAGGCAAGATTCAGAATTCAATCAGTGTGATTTATGGTTCCTGCCTGCTGCTGGGTGGCGGACTGGGCCTGATTGTTGCTTATTTGGTTGAGATGAACCGTCTTCGCAAGGAGAAAGGCCACGAATGATTCAGCAAGAAGTGTGTCTGAAATAAAAGCAGGCAGACGAAAGCACCCTTCCGGTGATCTTTCGTCTGCCTGTTATTTTATGCCGTTTCTGAACGGAAATTACCGTTCTTATTTGGTGCGGATCTTATAACCTGCCATACCGTAGTACAGGATGAAGAGGAAGCAGGGGAGACACAGCCAGTAAGCCTGCTGCGGACCGGTGATATCTTTCAACCAGCCGTAGAGGGTCGGGATCACTGCTCCACCGAACATAGCCATGATCAGCAGTGAAGAACCGGCTTTCGTGAATTTACCCAGATCAGCCATAGCCAGCGGCCACAAAGCAGGCCACATCAGAGAGCATCCCAGTGCCATGAATGAGATGAAGTAGATTGAGATGTCAGAAGGAGTAAGTACTACCAGCAGTGAACGATGATAGCCAACCATGAGCAAACCTTCAAGCTGTTGCCTGACTGATGTATTTCGGGATGAAGATGATACCGCAGATATAACCGATTACGATACCGATCGGAGCGATCCATGCATAGTTGGCTGCACCTTCCAGACCCAGTGAGTTGGCATAGTCAACCAGGTTCCCAGTGAAACTGTTTCAACACCTACATAAAGGAACAGAGCCAGACAGCCCAGCAGCAGGTGGGGGAACTGGAAGACTGAAGTCTTTCCGGCAGCATAAGGACAAGCATCTGCAGAATCTTCGCTTTCGTCTTCACCGGCAGCTTTCACTTCAGGCAGGGGAGCGAAGAAAGCCATGATACCCAGAACGATGAAGGCTGCAATGATGATAAGGAACGGTTTTTCCAGGTCGTCGATGCTGATCAGGTTTACATCCTTGCCCAGCAGCCATACGATGAAGATAGAAGGGATAGGCCATGCCATCTTGTTGCAGATACCCATGATACTGATACGTTTTGCAGCACTTTCCAGGGGACCGAGGATGGTGATGTACGGATTAACGGAAGCCTGCAGATAAGCGTTGGCAGCACCGCTCACGAAAGAAGCCAGCAGGAAGAGAGAGAAACTCTTTTCGTTGGCAGAAAGGATAAACAGGTAGAAGGCAGCGGCGAAGATGAAGAATGACAATGACATTGTCTTCTTGTAACCGATTGCCTTGATGGTCAGTCCGGCCGGATAACCGAATACCAGGAACGGAATGAAGGTAGCTGCAATGATCAGGTAAGAAGCGGCGTTAGAAATACCCAGTGATCCTTGCAATACGGGAACCAGCAAGGAGTTGATGCCCAATGCGAATCCAATCGCAAAGAACATGATTCCGATGAATGACAAAGGAATCATGAAGTTCGTTTTTTCTTGACTCATGTTGTTTTTTGTTTTTTCAATGGTAATAGCATGCCCATTGAGTGAATAATAATAAGGTTAGTTATACATTTTGTTTTGAGCTTCAAAATTACGAAAAAAATTTTTATACAAAGCGTTGTAAAGAGATAATTTGTAATATCTGGAAGAGAATGCACGGGAAACTTTCCGGTGCCTTGAAAAACGCCGAAACGTTTTGCTTCAAAGCCCGAATTCTTTTCCTGAAAAGCCCGAAACGTTTTAAAAAAAGCTGGCGGGCTTTTTCAGGAGTTCCCGAAACTTTGGAAGAGCCGGAATCTTACTGCCTACAAAAATCCCGCTGCAGGCGAAGTCAGGTTTCTGCTGGTTTTTTGTTTTCCTGCATCACCAGCAGCTTGTCGCCGGGATGCAGTTCCATCTGTCCGTTCGGAATGAGAAATTCATTGCCGCGCTTGATCAGCATGACAAGGGTTCCCTTGGGGATATTCATGTCGGCAAGGCGGTTGCCGCCGGCCAGCATGTCAGGAGTCAGGGTCAGATCTTGCAGACGGGTGTCGATTTCTTCCGGAAGTTCAACACCAAATTCATTGCCTTCCTTTTCCTGAGGCAGGTCCAGATGCAGCAGTCTGGCTACCTTGGCGATGGTCATTCCCTGTACGATCAGTGAAAGCAGGGTGATGAAAACACGATGTTGAACAGCAAGTGCGAGCCTTCACGTGTGCCAATACCGGGTAAGTGGCAAAATGATGGGAAACCGCACCGGCGCAGTCCTACCCACGAAACGAACAGGCGTGCCCGTCCGCTCAGGTTCCGGAAAGGAAGGAGACAGGCAAAGACACTGACGGGACGGGCTACAATGATCATGAAGAGTCCGATCAGCAGGCCGATGACCACGATGTCCAGCATTTCGTGCGGATTGACAAGCAGCCCCAGTGTGAGGAACATGATGATCTGGAACAGCCAGGTGAGTCCGTCCATGAAAGGTATTGATTTCCTTGCGGAAAGCAAGTCTTGAGTTGCCGACCAGAATACCGGTGATATAGACAGCCAGATAGCCGTTTCCTTTCAGCAAGTCGGTAATGGTGAAGGTGGCAAAAACCAGGCTCAGCAGCAGGATCGGATAAAGCGAACTGTTGCTGAGGTTGATCCGGTTGATAAGCCACACGGCGAAGCGTCCGAAGGCATATCCCACAACGCCTCCCACAAAGAACTGCACGAGCAGATCCTTGGCTATCAGTCCGACGTGGAGTTCGCTTCTGCTGCTGATCACCTGAATCAGGGCGATGGTCAGCATATAGGCCATCGGGTCGTTACTTCCGCTTTCAAGTTCCAGCATGGGACGCAGGTTCTCTTTCAGATTCATCTTCTGTGAACGGAGCAGACTGAATACGGAAGCAGAGTCGGTTGACGACATGGTGGCTGCCAGCAGCAGGGAAGTCAGCATGGGCAGCGTCGGGCTTCCGGTATACCAGGCTGTGATGTAATAAATAAACAGGCCGGTAAGTACGGTGGTAATCAGCACACCTGCGGTGGAAAGCAGAATACCCTGACGGAGCACGGGCCTGATGTCCTGGAAGCGGGTGTCCATACCTCCGGTAAAAAGAATAATGCTCAGTGCCATCATACCGATGAACTGGGCATCAGAAGCACTGCTGAATTGAAGTCCCAGTCCGTCGCTTCCAAAGAGCATGCCGACCAGAAGGAAGAGAAGCAAGGTCGGGATTCCAAAACGGTATCCCGTCTTGCTGATGAGGATGCTGGAGAAGATCAGCACAGATCCCACCAGCAGGATATTTTCGGCTGTAAATGTCATATGCAATTATTAGTGGTCAGATTCTTATTCGTCGATGGAAGGAATGGTAGTTTCCGGATCGGGGATTGAAAAGTCAGAGTTAGTGAACAGTGCGGCAAGGCCGGATATCTGTTTCAGGCGGAGCAGTTCGTCCCGGTCCATGCCGATGTTCCGCATGATCCATTGGTCGGACATTCCGGCGTTGGTAAGTTCTCCTACGATGTGTGTCATCAGTCCGATATCGTGTGTGCCTCGGGCACGGTTGTGACGGATGGTGGAACTGATGCGGTTCGACAGATCCTTGTCGATGACAACAACAGGCAGCATTCCTTTTTCACGTTCGAAGATCCGTCTGGATGTTTTCAGCACTGTATAGCGGTGGAATCCGTCTACGATGATATATTTGTCATTCTCCTTGTCGTAATAGCACACGCAGGGCATGGTAAAACCGTCTTCCCAGATGGAAAGTTCCAGCAGTTTCATTTCCGGCGGGGCTACGACATTCGGGTTATAATCATTGGCTGTCACTTTTTCTACGGGGACAGCGATCACATTATATACAGGGCTTTTCTTTTCTTCTTTTACGTCCATATGTTTTGGTATTGTTTCAGAATGTAATCTTTCATTTTCTTTTCCTCTTTGGTCAGGGCGAATCCCATGTACTTGCACGCATGGTCATTGCGAAGGATGCAGATACACATACGCTTGTAAGTCGGGATTTCCCGGAATTCCGGGATATTGATATCATCCAGGTATTCCATCATGACCGGTCTTTTGTCCGTCTTGTAGTTTGTCGTGTTGCGGACTTCAATCGGGATGTTCAGGTCCTGAAGGCGCTGGATGGTCTCTTCGCTCAGGCAGCCTCCCTTGGTTCTCCAGAATTTGATGCTGGTCTCCAGTTTTCCCAGATAGTTTCTCCGGCTTTCTTCCGGCAGGGTGGAGAGCAGAAATTCCATGAACGACTTCCAGGTATGTCCCGGCGGAAGTTTGGGCGACTGCGTCCCATGGCATACGAGTTTCCGTATATGGCGGTGAAGTTTACACCGTTCACGCGTCCGATCATGCGGCCCCATGTGTCGGGATCGATGGCTTTATAGAGGTAAAGGCTTTCGGTGGCTTCACTGATGAACGGGCTTGCTACACGTTGTTTCTCCAGACAGACTCCGGCCTGGTAGTACAGGTCGTAGAGTTTGTTGTAGTCCCATCCGAATTTTCCGTTGGCCAGTCCATCGTCCGTTCCGTTTCAGTCAGTAGGATGGATACAGTATATACGTCATTATCTATTTTCGTACTCCAGCGGTAATTATGATACAGCAGGAGCCTGGAAGTCTTGTAAATGGTCCGCCAGCGATGATAACTTTCCTGGGTACGGATGCCGACCAGACAGCAGGTACGAATGGCATTCTTTTTCTGGTGAAGCCATTTGGCAAACTCAATCTGGAAGTTATAATCCCACATGTGCTCGTTGTAGAACGGAAAATCTTCCTGAGTCATGACGCCTTTGGGCATCTGACGCACCCACATGTCTTCTTTCTCTTTCTCCCAGGGACGCCAGTATTGCTGGTACATGGAGGTACACGTGCGTACTTTGAAAGGCACACAGACCCGGTATACTTCCAGAATATCCTTGTTGGCTTCCAGGATCCGGTCTACATAGTCAATGGTCATCCGGTACTGGATTTCATAATCCATGTGAAAGACGCCTATTTTCCGGCTCAGGTTATTCTTGCGGATGTAGTCAATGCACAGTTCCAGCAAGATGCCGCTGTCCTTTCCTCCCGAAAAGGAGACGTAGATGTTGTCAAACTCATTGAAGATCATTCCGTAATCTTTCCTGAGTCAGCTCATATACATTCTTCTTGGTGTTCTGTTTGTTCATTCAATCTCATTTTAGGTAAGCTTTCCATTCCTTTACGGGTTTGAAAGCATATGCCGTGAAATAGTCTTTATGGGGTGTCTGTACGATAGCGGTCACTTCCTGCTGGCCGGCGGCAAAGGTCTTGACTGCTTCCAGCAGGGCCTGGAAATGTTTCCTGCTCTTTGCGGTCGGAGGCAACGTAGTAATTATTGATGATCCATTGTCCGCCCCGGTGTTCCACAGGAAAAAATCCCGAAATCTTCCGGGGGGAAGAAAAGGCCAGAAACCAGATATAGTTGGGACTTGTCTTGAAGGGATATCCTGATTGTAATGGATAACTTTCGGATCCATTATCAGCGGAGCGACGTGTTTGTAAGTCGGGGCTCCGTTCCTTTTAGCTGTATGACTTCTATCATAATGCACTTGTTTTCTGCAAAAGTAGCAAAATTTTAAATATTTTGCAGCAATTCGTCGAAAGATGTACAGGTGTGCGTTCCCTGGGATGTGGTGAGAAGAATGTTTTCGGGGGAAGTGATGCGGACAGTCGGATAGTCGTCTGACGGCTCGGAAAGGCAGAAACAGTTGTTTCGGTTCAGTGCATTCTGGGCCCAGTGACGCAACATTTCGTCATCCGCCTGCAGGCAGACGGACTTTTGTCCGCTCACGATGGGAGAATAACCTCCGTGCATGAGGTCGAAGCGGATATTTTTATTTTGAGGGAACAGGGAGTCCATCCGGTTATGGAGAATCAGATCTTCCGTGACTCCGCATTCCAGACCGCCTTCACGAGTCAGCAGCCACAGGCGGTCGGCCAGTATCAGTGCCTGTTCGATGTCGTGTGTGGACAGGAGAATCGCCTTTTGTTCTTCTACGGCCAGGCGATGGAGCAGGTTCATGGTTTCTATCCGGCTGGTGACGTCAAGGAATGCTGTCGGTTCGTCCAGCAGGATCAGCGGACATTCCTGAACCAGGGCCTTGGCAATCATGGCCTTCTGACGTTCTCCGTCCGACAGTTCAGAGGTGTAGGTCTGTGCCTTGTGGGTAATTCCTACGGCTTGCAGTGCATGCCGGATTACTTTGTGATCGCGGGCGTGCAGTCGTCCGAAAAAGCCCGTGTGAGGCTGTCTTCCGAGGGCTACCAGCTCATAGACGGTCAGCCCGCCGGCTTGAGTCTTGTCGGTCAGTACCACTCCGATGGTGCGCGAACGTTCCCGTTCGGAATAGGATGCGATGGGACGTCCCAGCAGTTTGAGGGAACCTTCCAGGGGCATTTGTGTAGCGGCCAGTGTGCGCAGCAAGGTTGATTTGCCCGCTCCGTTAGCTCCGAGCAGGCAGGTCAGTTCGCCCCGGTGGAGTGAAAAGTTCAGATGCCGGTGTACGGTTTTCACCTGTTTTCCGCTTCGGTATCCGATGCTGAGGTCGCATCCTTCAATGATGGGTGTGGAGTGGTTCATGAGAAGAGTTTGCGTTGGTTGATGATAACATAAATAATGACCGGTGCTCCGAGAATCGGAGTCACGGCATTCAGGGGAATGATACCGGCTTCTCCCGGCAGGACGCAGATCAGATTGCAGAGCAAGGCCATGGCGCTTCCTGTGAGCAGAGTGACAGGCAGCAGCGAATTGTGGTTGGAAGTACCCAGCATCAGCCGGGCGATATGAGGAACTGCCAGTCCGATAAAGGCAACCGGTCCGCAGAAAGAAGTCGTGACTGCAGTCAGAAGTCCGGTGGCAATCAGCAGCAGGTTACGGATGCGCCGGATGTTTACACCCAGATTCTCGGCATACCGCGGTCCCAGCAGCAGGGCGTTGAGAGGTTTGATAAGCAGAACGGCCGTAAACAGTCCCAGCAAAGTAACGGCTGAAAATACCGGAAGCTGTTGCAATGATACCCCGCCGAAGTTTCCCAGTCCCCAGATCATGTAGGAATGTACTCCTTCAGCCGTAGCGAAAAAAATTAAGCAATGAGATAGCGGATGAGGTGATATAGCGATCATGATACCGGCGATGAGCAGCATGACACTGTTCCGGATCAGCGTTGAAAGAAACAGGATCAGTCCCATGACCACGGAGGCACCTGCAAAGGCTCCCACGATGACGGAAAGGAATCCGGACAGGGTAAAGGCTCCGGTTACAATCGTTCCTCCACCGGCCAGCATGACCAGTGCAACTCCCAGGCTGGCCCCGGAACTGATGCCCAGTATTGACGGATCGGCCAGCGGGTTACTGAAGACAGTTTGCAGCATCAGTCCGGACACAGACAAAGCCGCCCCGCAGAGCAGGGCCGTAATACACTGGGGAAAACGTGATTCCCATACAATGAAGCTCCAGCTGGCTTTCTCCACTTCATTTCCCGTCAATATGTCGCATACAGCAGAAGCCGGAATGCTTACTGCACCCAGGAATAAGTTGCCGGCCATCAGCAGAAGGATGATAACGGCCAGTATTCCTCCATAAATAAATCCTTTTTGTTTCACTCCGCTAAATTACTGAAATATTTTAAATCATAGTCAGGGAGCAGCTCCGGATGGAAAATTTTTTATCAGATCTTTCAGAAGCAGCTCCGGATGGAACGGGGATTCTTCATAAAAAGGAACATGGTTGGTGTTGCAGCCGTATACTTTTCTGTCCTGAAATGCCTTGAAGCGTGCGTAGGGAGCATAGTCTCTTTCCAGTTCGCTGTAGGTCTTGTCCTGAGGCTGATTGTATTTGATCAGCCAGATGTCGGCATTTCCTCCCCGGTCCGAATACCGTTTCGAAAGCCAGAGGTACAGATCCGCTGTTGGACAGGGAAGCAAAGACATAGTCGGCTCCGGCGTCCTGATAGAGGCGGCCCATAGTGCTGTTTCCTCCCGGAATGTACCATGCTGAGCTGTTTTTCATTTCGCTGATCACCGTCGGCCGTTTGAGGTTCTGCGATTTTACCTGTTGTGTGAGGGTCAGATATTCCTTCTCGATGCCGGCAAACAGAGAGTCAGCCTGTGCTTCCTTTCCAAGTAATAATCCGTAGAGGCGCATCCATTCCGCGCGTCCCAGGCAGAGGTTTCCATGTAGTCGGCACATTCGATAATGGGAATATTCAGTTTGCCGACTCTTCCGTAACCGCCGCTGTTCTCGAAAGGAGAAAGCAGGATGGCATCCGGCCGGAGGTCGATGATGCGCTCGATATCGGGATTCATGCTGTTGCCGACATTGACAATGCTTCCGTTCCGGCAGCCTTCCTGGATTTGGGGAAGTTTGATGTATTCCAGACCGCATACTCCGCCAATGCCTTTCAGCTCGTCGAGTTCAGACCACAGGCTGCAGTGTACAGACGAATAGATGACCGACTTCTGCAGGGGAGTACGTACGACGGCTCCTTCGGGCAAGTGTTCCGGAAGCGGTTTTTCGCGGTCAGCAAGCAGGTAAGTATGCAGCACTTTCAGGGTGTCCCAGGGGTTACGGATCGTGACAACCGTATAGTCAGCATGTTTCACGATCTGCAGCAGGGACGAATATTTCATCCGGACGGTGTCACCTTCGGCTTGTAAGAAAGAAGTCTTGCTTCCTCCGCCGCAGGCAGAGAGAAGCAAGACCCATGTTACTATGTAGGCAGATAGTAAGATCTTTTTCATTGAAGAAAGATTATTCAGTTACGAAGCGTACGTTGGTTGTATAGATTCCTGTTTCAACTTTTTTCTTGAACGTACCGTCGCTTCCATAGATGTACAGCTCACACAGAGCGCCGTATGGCTGGTTGATGATGTAACGTCTTCGGTTACAGGGTCAACAGCAATACCGTTCGGTGAAGGAATGTCGCTGATGTCAACAAATGTTTTCTCTTCTTTGGTTTCCAGATCGTAAACGAAGCAGCGCGTGTTTCCGGCAGATAATATTCTGAATACAGGATATACATCTTGTTGCCCTTGTTGGCAATGTAAGTACCTTACAGAGATCTTCCACCTGATCGGTTGCCGGATCAATGCGCTGAAGAGTCTGATAGATGTAGTCGCTTTCAGCCAGACCCGGTTTGCCGGCGTAGTTACCGAAGGATACTACATAGAATTGCTCCGTCGTCACCTCTCAGACACTGGTAAGACGGGTTCAGTTTTACTTCAATATCCTTGACCTTGGTCATCGTAGCAGTGTTGACTACAGCTACCTGATTTCCGTTTCCATAATTGGAGATGTTGATGTAAAGTTTTCCGTCGGTATAAGCCAGAGCTTCCGGATAAGCACCTACTTCCACCTTGGCAGTTACGGTCTGTGTCAGTGTATCCAGTTTGGAAACCGTTCCGTCGTATGCAGTGAAGAATACGCATCCTTCAGCACCAACGGCGCGGCGCGGTTCGATGGGCTTTCCTTCTTCATTGGTCATCGGAAGGCTTTTCAGGAGTTTTCCGTTGCGGTCGAGAATGTCGATTTTTGAAGAAGTACTTCCGATGGCATACAGTTTGGAACCATATACGCAGAGGTCTTCAATGTCACCGATTCCTTTTCCGTTCTGAGCCTCATAGATGTCACCGCTGATTGTTCCGGCCTGTGTATCGTACCACTGAAGCGAACCATTGTTGGCTCCCCAGTTACCGGTATTGATGACGTAAGCGCCCAGGGTTTGGGTAGGTATCGGGTCGGTGCCGGGACCATCGGGATCATCGTTGTTGTCACAAGCTGTCAGACCAAGGCCCAACGGCAATGCCATGCATAAGAAATAAATCCAGTTCTTTTTCATAAGTCTTGTTGTTTTTATAAATAGTAATTGATGGTAATTCGGTAGTTTCTTCCGGGCATGGGATAGAAACGGATGATTTCGTAGTTCTTGTTGCCCAGGTTCAGCGCGTCGGCTGTATACGAAGGTGATGACGGTTCCAGCGGAAGCTGCGCGAAAGTGAGATCCGTGGTCCGTATATGCATCAATGCGGTACTTCGGCAGGTTCTGTGCCAGCGTGTACCGTTCGGACGAAGCGGTGAGATTGTACGTCATGTTAAGCCAGGGCGTTTCCAGAGTAAGACTTCCGCTTCCCGAGTGCCGGGGAGTATAGACTATCTGGTTTCTCCAGGTTTTTGAGTTGCGGTCGGTCACGTCTTCGGCCTGCATGAAGTTATAGTTGCCCGTGAGGTAGAGCTTCATCTGCTGGTTGAGGCGGCATTCTGCGGACAGGTTGACGTCCACTCCGATGGTTTCCACCTTTCCCACGTTCGACATTTTCCAGACGAACATGGTCGGGACGGCTACGATTTTATCTTTCACCTTATTATAATAGGTATCGGCCGAAAGACTTATGAAGTCGAGAAAGCCCAGATTTGAACGGCTCCAGGTAACTCCCAGGTTTCCCTGGCGTGTGGTTTCCGGGCGCAGACTGGTGTTGCCGATTTCCAGATAATAGAGGTCATTGAAAGTCGGAGTGCGGAAAATGTCCTTATACGATGCGCGGATACGCAGACCGGCTTCCAGGAAAGGTTTCCAGGACACACTGAAGGCTGGTGAAAGCCGTTTCCGGTCGTCTGCAGCGATACCGATGCGTACTTTTTCCGTAATATAAGTGTTGAGCAGCGAGGCCGTGACCGAAAAGCGGTTGTGTTCGTAACGTGCGGCAAAGGCTGTCAGATAGGTGAAACGTTCCGGAAACTGGCACTTGTCAAGAGTTGTATGCAGGTAATTGTAGGCAAAATCCTGTGCCAGTGAGAAGGAAAGCCCTTTCAGAGGTTCAGTCCAGAGCGTAGCCGACAAGTAGCTTTCTGTCTGCCGGTAACGGTCGTCGGTGATGCCCGATGCCTCGTCGTTGTAGTCACGGTTCCAGCTGTAGTTGAACTTGCCCAGTGCCTGCAGCTTGAACTTTTCGCTGAAACGGTTCTCATAACGGAACTGTCCGAAATAGTTCTTGTCGGAAAGCCGTTCGGCCGCATAGGGGTTGTCGTAGATGACTCCACCGGGCAAACCGCGTTCCGAGTCAAAGAGATAAGCCTTTACTTGCAGGTCCTGTTTCGGAGTGAAAGAGGTGTATAGGGTTGCTTCGGCCCGATATGTCTGGATATCACTGTTGTTGCGTTTGCTGTCGATCAACTGATTACCGTTCCATAATTTGAAAGGATAATTTCCGTCCGCCCGCAGGTAGTCGCCGTAGAGGGAAAACGAAGTGCGCTGCGAGAGTTGCTGGCTGTAAAGCACCGAAGGATTGGCCAGCCCGAATGAACCGGCTTTCAGTGTGGTATTGATGTGCCAGTTCTGTTCCGAGAAGTCCGGCCGGTCGGTCTGGATGTGGAGCACTCCTGCCGAAGCGAAGGCACGGGCCGACTGATAGATGTCGTCACTCTGCCGATGGTCAGGGTCAGCTGGGAGATGTTGGTCAGTGAAAAGCGGGAAATGTCGATTTGTCCCGACTGGCAGTCGCTGACGCTGACACCGTCGTAGATCACTCCTGTATGCTGGGCACCCAGACTGCGTACGGAAATGGTTTTCAGACCGCCGATGCTCCATAGTCCTTTACGCTGACTCCGGAGAAATGGCGGACGGCATCTGCCACTTCACTGATGCCCATGCGTTCCATTTCTGCCTTGTTCATCACCTGTAAGGGAGAGGCGGCTTTTACGGAAGGGGGCGTACGCCGGGCTTTGACTGTCACTTCCGGAATGTCATAAACACGTCGGGAAATGCTGTCGTTGACCGGATCTTGTGCGTGGACGACGGCAGTCAGCACACCGGAGGCTGCAGCGATAGGGCACAGAACAAGTCTGCGTACCAGATACTTCATGGGCATAAAATTTACAGTTTTTATTGATGTGCATGTATTTGTCACCCTTTCCTCGAGGGTACAAACATGGCTTTTGTCTTGCAGGTCTTCTGACTTACTCCGGTTGGCCCGGCCTTCCCACTCCGGTTACTTCGGGGGCAGTGGCTAAAGGATAGATGGGCAACCCTTTTTATGGAGCTTACAGCAGCGGGACTGTCCGGGACTTTCACCCGATTCCCTTTTCATCTGAGACCTCAGGAAAGGAGGTTTACAGAACAAGACTTCGCAAAGGTAGGAAACTTTTTTGAATGTGCAATAATTCGCTGCGGGTTTATGTATGCTTCTTCCGGTGAATATGAAACTGTTTGTCGG
>ENA-OQAN01000212-OQAN01000212.1-human-gut-metagenome-genome-assembly--contig:-NODE-212-length-32358-cov-2.106140_pt1 | contig 32358 bp, 50 predicted proteins | sample MGYA00242735_ERZ504527 | MGnify/ENA primary metagenome ERZ504527 (study PRJEB26092, sample SAMD00036230) | human gut metagenome | host: Homo sapiens | study: EMG produced TPA metagenomics assembly of... | reverse complement strand
AAGCAAGGTCAACGAGCTTTGGGAGGAGGCCGCGAAACAAGCTGCCGGTTTCTTCGAGGGTGACGCGTGATGATCGGCAGGGATTGCGGTCCGGAAGCCTGTTCGTGCAGTTGCTGGATTCGAGTGGACAGCCGATCGAGGGCGTATTCCACGGCGACGATCGAAGGTCCGGCCGTGTTCGACGAGGACGACGAGCCCACGGCAGTCGGCTGGGCCGAACTGGAGGGAACCACCGTGTATTGGCATGCAACGGGTGCCGGCGAGGTCAATATCAAGGTCGGATACCAGTCCGTGGGATTGGATGAGGCCGTCACCGCGCAGAAAATGATGGTGCTGAACGATGTGGTGGAACGTGAGGATAGCCTGCTGACGTTCAATGTCGACAACCTTTATGCCCCCGAGCAGGAAATGCCGCAGACAGGAAGTCCGATGGGGCTGGTGTTGGGTTTGACGGCTGCCGTGATGTGCTGCGGGGCGTTCATGCTGTATGCGGTACGGCGACGATGATATGCGGCGATGATGTCGTCTCGCGGAGGTGATGCTTCTCGATGAGAGTTGCGATATTTCAGCTGCAATATATTCCGCATGTGCGTGAGAATACGGCTATATCATGCTGAAAACGTTGAAATTAAGCCGCAGACGAACATATTTTTCTGCTGACGAACTCCCATTTTCACGTATCTACAATCATGGCGTCGTCGATACGAATGGAGGTTGCGATGACAGAAGAACATGCAGATGAAACGATGGTCGCGAGCATGCGTGCGGATGCCGAACGGCAGGGAGCCGATGATCGGAAGGTCACCGATGCGCCGCATTATCTGGCGCGGGTGCTGATGGCCAACGGCATACGAAACATGTATGGCGTGGTCGGCATTCCCGTCACCGATTTCGCGCGCATCGCGCAGGGCATGGGTATGCGATTCGTGGGCATGCGCCATGAGGAGGACGCTGTGAACGCGGCCGCGGCCGACGGATTCATCACCGGTCGGCCGGCTGTCACGTTGACGGTATCCGCTCCGGGATTCCTCAACGGTCTACCGGCACTGCTGGAAGCCACGGTGAACGGCTATCCGGTCATCATGATCGGCGGCTCCTCAACCCGCCATGTGGTCGACCTTGAGGAAGGCGAATACGAAGGCCTCGACCAGATGAACTACGCCAAGCAGTTCTGCAAGGCTTCGCTGCGCATCGACCGCATCGAAGATATTCCGCTCGCGGTAGCCCGTGCCATGCATATCGCCTCTTCAGGACGCCCAGGCGCGGTGTACATCGATTTCCCTGATGACACCGTGGCACAGACCCTGAGCCAAAGCGAAGCCGACCGCCTGATGTGGACGGCAACCGACCCGGCCCCCGCCATGGTGCCGGCACGCGAATCCATCGACGCGGCGCTCGCATTGCTGCAGCAGGCCGAACGTCCGCTCATGGTGATCGGCAAAGGCGCCGCAATCGCCCGCGCCGAAGAGGAAATCCGCGAATTCGTCAAGAAAACGGATATTCCATTCCAGCCAATGTCCATGGCCAAAGGCGTAGTGCCCGATACCGACCCACACAGCACGGCAAGCTGCCGTTCCACCGCGCTACGCAACGCGACGTGGTATTGTTGGTCGCGCGCGACTCAACTGGATGCTGTCGTTCGGCCAGGGCAAAACGTGGAACGAACATGTGAAATTCATCCAAATCGACATCAATCCGGAAGAAATCGAAAACACGCGCAGTATCGACGTACCAATCGTGGGGGATATTCGTTCCGCCATGACGCTGCTCAACGGATCTCTGGAAGAATACCCGTTCAAAGCTGACGAAACCTGGCTGAACATGCTGAAGGAAGCCAGCGCGAAAAACGTGGCGAAATTTGAAACCCGCGAACAATCCGATCAGCTGCCCATGAGCATTTCAACGCCTTGGGAGCCATCAAAAAGGTGTACAACAAACACCATGAAGATCTCATTCTCACCAATGAGGGAGCCAATTCGCTCGATGATTGCCGCAACATCATCGACATGCTCGAACCGCGCCATCGTTTGGACTGCGGCACATGGGGTGTGATGGGCTGCGGCACCGGCTATGCGATTGGCGCGGCGCTTTCCACTGGCAAGAAAGTGCTGTACATCGGCGGCGATTCCGCATTCGGCTTCGATGGTATGGAAGTGGAGGTGGCCTGCCGCTACCAGCTGCCCATCACCTTCGTGGTGCTCAACAACGGCGGTATCTACCGCGGCGACTTCGAAAACCTTGGAGCGGACGGTGATCCGTCGCCGCTGACGCTTACCTACAACGCGCATTACGAGAAGGTCCTCGAAGCGTTCGGGGGTAAAGGTTACTATGCCACCACTCCGGAAGAAGTCGAACGCATGGTCGGCGAGGCGGTCGAATCAGGCAAGCCAAGCTTCGTGCATGTGCAGATCGCGCAGTATGCGGGCAAGGAATCCGGCAATATCGGAGCGTTGAATCCGAAGCCGGTGGTCGGAGCCCTCGTTGATTCCGAAGTCACCATGTACGACTACGCGACCGGCGCTCGCATGTAGCGCATCGGCTGTCGGTATGACATGTGGGCGTGCGAACGGTGGAATGCGTGCGCCCACTTTTTCTGCCTGAAAACCAATGATCCGATCAACGTATCTGCAATATCCGGAATATCAGCAATCAAACAATATTGCAGAAGATTGCAGATGGAAAAAAATATAAAGAAAGAACGACAGTGATAAACATACTTGTTGACGACATCGTGCCAATTATTGTCATTATGGCATTAGGGTATATTTGTGGAAAATTCAGTTATTTTGATGACGATCAGCGGCAGGGACTTAATAAACTTGTGTTGAATATCGCGCTTCCTGCGGCGTTATTTGTGTCCATCATCAAATCGACCCGTGCAATGCTTGCGAAAGACGCAACATTGACCGCCATCAGTTTCATCGGCGTCATCGTCATGTTTATGGTGAGCTATTATCTGTGCCGGTTGCTGTTCCACCGCAGCATTCAGGAGGCGGCCGTCTGTGCTCTGATCGCAGGATCTCCGACGATTGGTTTCCTTGGATTCGCTGTGCTTGATCCGATTTACGGCAACACCGTCAGCACGAATCTCGTCATAGCCATTATTTCCATCGTGGTCAACGTGGTGACCATTCCGATCGGCATGTATCTGATCAACCTCGGCCAGGCCAAAGACCGAGCGAAGCTTAGCGTGCAGGCCGAAAACGCGGTCAATGCAAAGGCCAATGCAAAAGGCGATATCACGCTTGACCCGGCGCGAGATGCCGCAACCGACAAAACCGCCGAACTTATGGTGCATGGCACGTCGAATATGGGAAAGAACCGCAACGGCAATCTGCAGGCGTTGCTCGACGCACTGAAGCAACCGATCTGCTGGGCGTCGTTATTGGCCATTTTCCTAGTGTTGGTGGGCATTCATGTGCCAAGCCAGGTGGCGCCGACCTTCGATCTGATCGCCAAAGCGAATTCCGGTGTGGCCGTGCTTTCCGCGGGCCTCGCGCTTTCCACGGTGAAATTCTCGCTCGGTTGGGAAACCATCTGGAACACGTTCTTCCGCCTGATTCTGACGCCTGCAGTGTTCCTTGGCGTGGCGCTGTTGTGTGGCATGGGCGGTGACATGAACAAGATTTCGATGCTGGTGATGGCGGTCGCGTTGCCGCCGGCGTTCTCAGGCATCATTATTTCCAGCCGTTACAACATTTATGTAAAAGAAGGCGCCTCGACCACGGCCGTCGCCACGGTGGCATTCGCGGCCACCTGTCTGCTGTGGATCTGGCTCGTCCCCTTCTGCGTGCTGATTCAGTATCCTCACTGTAGCTCACGAAGCGCATATAGTAACGGAACGTTGAAATTCCAACGTTCCGTTACTGCATGCGCTTTTTGTGACGGTAAACCGTAAGACGTAAGACATGGGATTGTGTGCGGAAGTGCGGGGCGTGGACTGCAATGGATGTGACGCATAACAAATAAGGGCGAATCTTGTGATCCGCCTTATTCGTGCGCCAGTGCGCGCTAACTTGCGTTACTTCAAATCAGCCTGCACACCATCGTTACCGCCGATCACACCGGAATCACGCAGCGAAGCGATCTGATCGTCGTCATATCCCAACGCATGCAGAATCTCACGGTTATGCTCGCCCAGCTTCGGCGCACGCTGGTAATCCGGCACGAAATTACTCATCGTAAACGGCATGCCGATCGTCTTGAAATCGCCGCGCGCATCCTGCTGGTCAATGGTCACAATCGTGCCATCCCCATTCAAATCAGGATCGTTCTCCAACTCATACCAATCCAACACCGGGCCGACCGGCACGCCCTTCGCACCCAATTCCTTGGTCAGCGTGTACTTGTCGAACTGCATGGTGTACGCCTCAACACGCTGGTACACCTCGGTTTTATGCTCGTCACGCGCATTGGCGGTATTGAAACGCGGGTCGGTCAGCCAATCCTCGAATCCCATCGCATGGCAGAAATTCTCGAAGCCCTTCTTGGACTGTTGAACCACTATATATACGTAAGCGTTCGGGTCATGCTCCCAGCCTTTCGCGCGGTAGCACCAGCCAAGCACCAAACCACCCTCCGCATTCGCTGCGCGCGGAATGGCTTTGCCTTGCTTGCCCACTCATAATTCGGGTAGCAGTCATAGTAGGAAAGCTTGCCCAAACGGTCGAGAATCAACTGGTCTCGCAGCTTGACACGGCACAAGTTCAGCACCGCATTCTGCATCGACTGGTACACATAGCAACCCTCACCGGTATGCTCGCGCTGCAACAGCGCCGAAAGAATGGCGATCAGCAGATGCATTCCGCTGTTGGAATCGCCCAATGCGGCGCCGGACTGCGTGGGCACATTGCGCTCGCCGTCATACCAGCCGGTGGTGGAAGCGGCACCGCCCGCGGACTGCGCGACCGGCTCGAACGCCTTGACATGCTCGAACCGGCGCCCTTGTTGAAGCCCTTCAGCGACGCCATGATCAGACGCGGATTGATCGCATGTACGTCATTCCATCCGAAACCAAGCTTTTCCACGTCTCCCGGGCCGATATTCTCTACGAACACGTCGGCTTTCTTCAGGAGTTCGGCGAGGATTTTCTTGCTTCCGGATCTCTCATGTTCAGCGTGATGGATTTCTTGTTGGCATTGAGCTGAAGGAAGTACAGGGAGTACGAGCCATCCACGTCGTTCATTTCATTACGTGTCGGATCTCCGCCCTGCACCTTCTCCACCTTGATGACGTCGGCGCCCATCCATGCGAGCATCTGCGTGCACGACGGGCCGGACTGCACCTGCGTCCAGTCAATCACGGTGATGCCTTTCAGCGGCGCGGTGTCCTGCGTTGCCTTTGTTGCCGTATCGTGCGTTGCGCTGTCTTGCATTGTGGTGTCCTGCGTCGCGTTGTGCGCGTTCGCTTGATTCATATAATGCATTGCCTTGTTCTCCTTATATCTGGTGATATGTGGTTGGCGAGGTCAACGTAGCGCGTGCAACCTTGGAGAACGTTGGATTTTCAGCCTTGAGCGGCAATCTTCGCTTTCGGCACATGCGATTGGCGGATCCGGCGCATTTTCTCCATACTTTCGGCACATGCGATTGATGAACTCGGCTGATATACCCGGTTTTTGTCGGATTTTGTCCAGATTTTGTCCGGAAATTGGTTTTGGTGAGATTTGACGGAAAACAAAAAAAGCTAGGAATTGTTGCAATTCCTAGCTTTCATCAGTAGCGGGGCATGGATTTGAACCATGGACCTCTGGGTTATGAGCCCAGCGAGCTACCGAGCTGCTCCACCCCGCGTCGGCTTGTCTTTAAGACAGCTCTATTAACTTTACGATTACTTCCAAATATGTCAAATCGGCGTGTCGCATCAGTCCGGCCATGCGAAACCGCGTTGCAAATAGCGCGTTATTCATTTTTCCTATAACGGTTTCGGCTGATCGTGGGGGCAGGGAAGTGCGCCATATCCGAGCCCGCACCATAATAGAAGCATGCCTATCAAGATCCCCAGCGGCCTTCCGGCCAGAGACATTCTCGACTCCGAGCGTATTTTCGCGCTTGAAAAGCCTGAAGCGGAGCGCCAGCGCGTGCGTCCGCTCAAGCTGGTGATCTTAAATCTCATGCCGAAGAAAATCGAGACGGAAACGCAGCTGCTGCGTTTGATCTCGAAAAGTCCGCTGCAGGTGGAGATCGATTTCATGAAGACCTCCACGCACGAGGGTACGCATGTGAGCGCCGACCATCTGGTGAAGTTCTATGAGACCATTGAGGCGTTCCAAGACAACTATTACGACGGCTTCGTGGTGACGGGTGCCCTGTTGAGCATCTTGATTTCGAACAGGTCGATTATTGGGATGAGTTCAAGCAGATTCTTGACTGGCTTCCGCGCATGTGTTCTCCACTATGTATTTGTGCTGGGGCGCGATGGGCGCGCTCAATTATCGCTATAACGTGCGTAAAGAGAATTTGCCAGAGAAGATTTTTGGCGTGTTTCCGCAGTATTTGCAGGATGAATACTGCTTTTTGACGAACGGCTTCGATGAGATTTGCCTGCAGCCGCATTCTCGCCTTGCGGGGGTGGACGAGGGTGATATCGCGCGCAATCCGGAGTTGCAGGTGCTCACGTGGGGTCCGAAGTCCGGTCCTGGCTGATCGCCACCCGTGATTTTTCGGAAGTGTTCGCGCTTGGCCATTGGGAGTACGGCAAGTACACCTTGGCCGAGGAGTATGAGCGTGATATGAAGAAGGGCATGACGAATGTGCCGTTCCCCGAAAACTATTTCCCGCATGATGATCCGCAGTTGGAGCCGGTGTTCGCGTGGCGCGCCCATGCCAATCTCCTGTGGCGCAATTGGCTGAATTGGGTGTATCAGACCACGCCATACGATTTGAGCGAGGTTCCGCAGCTTCGTGCGCAGAAGCGTCTTGGCACGGATCGTTCGATTCGTCATCAGCCGGGTTCGCCGCGTGTCGACGCGTTTGCGCCGTTCGTGCGTGACGGTTATGGCGTGATTCACGATTGATTTGTGGATTGATCCGCATATTGATGTGATTGACGTGCGGCCGTGATCGGCGCGTGACTTTACGGCTGTTTACTGGTGGGGGCTTGCGTATGCGGCCCCTCTTTCTTTATATGCAGCACCTGTGTTATATGTGATATACTTGGTGAAACGTTTTTATCAATATGCTGTTTTCGTAAAACAAACTATTGGTTGCGTCGGCTATCCGACGATTCACAAAGCTGTGTCTAGTTAGTACAGCTTGCTGCGAAACGCCGGGAAAACCAAATGGGAGTACGGAAAAGCCAAGTGTGTGGATGTTGTCTAGACACGGGCTAATAATCCTATCCAGCCATTCGGAGTCGAATGCGTCGCACGGGACTCCGTTCGCGTCGACGCGCACTTCGAAGTACGCTTTGGTTAAGTAACCAGAACGTCACATTCGACTCGGTTGTTGGGTTAAACTAACAGCTGACACAAGAGCAGGAGGCGTGAATGATTGGTGCATTGGGAAAGGGCATGCTGACCATCGCTGATGGTCCCGAAATGCCCAGTGTCGATGACTTCCTTCCCGATCCGTTCGTTTTTCAGGGCACGCCGTTCGCCATCAACCGCATCATCCTCGTTCGCATCCTTGCGACCGTCATCATGTTGCTGGTTCTCGGAATTACGGCAAGCCGTGCAAAGCTCATCCCCAGCCGTTGGCAGAGCAGTCGAATGGTTGATCGAATTCGTCCGTGACAACATCGTCTATCAGGTGATGGGCGAGCTGCGCGGCAAGCGTTATGTGCCGATGATCACCACCGTGTTCTGCACGTTGTTGGTCTTCAATCTGTGTGGCATCATCCCAGGCTTCAATATCGCGGCAAGCGCAACCATTACGCTGCCGCTGGTATTCGCCATGTGTGCTTCTGCCAATACTGGATTGCAGGCATTCGTGAAAAGGGCCTCGGCCACTTCCTGAGGGATGAGATCTTCCCGAAGGGTGTTCCGGCCCCGATCTACATTCTGCTGTCCCCGATTCAGCTGCTTGAGCTGCTGATTATCCGTCCGTTCTCTTGACGATCCGACTGTTCGCCAACATGGTTTCGGGCCACTTGATTCTTGCGCTGTGCCTTTCGGCCACGCAGTACTTCCTCATTGATGTGGTGAACAAGGTGTTCATGCCATTCGGCGTCGTCACCTTCGCGGCTGGCATGTTCATGTTCCTGTTCGAAGCGCTGGTCGCTTGCCTGCAGCTTACATCTTCGCCATCCTGACCACCGCATACATCAATATGAGCTATCCGGAGATCGACTGACCGCCGGCTTTTTAATTGTTGCTTCTTGTCAAGCAATAACCAGAAAGGAAACAATCATGGATATCGTTACCCTCGCTGAGGTTGCCGGCAACCTGAACGTCGTTGGCTATGGCCTCGCCGCCATCGGCCCTGGCATCGGTCTGGGCATCCTGATCGGCAAGACCATCGAAGGCACCGCTCGCCAGCCTGAGCTCGGCAGCCGTCTGCAGACCCTCATGTTCCTGGGTCTGGCATTCGTCGAGGTGCTGGCACTGCTCGGCTTCGTGCTCGCCTTCATCAAGTAAGACTTGATTCAAGGTAACACCGAAGACGCAAACGAACATGAAAGGAGGAAGACACTATGGTGACCGCAGCTAGCGAAATGGAATTGTTCCTTCCGAAAAGCTACGACATTTTCTGGTCGTTGGTCATTCTGATCATCGTCGCCGTGTTCTTCTACAAGTTCTTCCTGCCGAAGTTCCAGCCGTGTTCGATGAGCGCGCTGCCAAGATCGAAGGTGGCATCGCCAAGGCCGAACAGGCCCAGAAAGATGCCGATGAAGCCAAGGCGAAGTATGAGGCTCAGCTGAGCAAAGCTCGCGTCGAGGCATCCAAGATCCGTGACGACGCACGTACGGAGGCATCGCATATCATCGCTGACGCGCGCACTCGTGCCGAAAACGATGCGGCGCAGATCACCGCCACCGCCCAGCGTTCCATCGAATCGCAGCAGCAGCAGGCTCTGGTGAGCCTCAAGGGTGAGGTCGGCGTGCTGGCAACGGCACTGGCCGGCAAGATCCTGGGTAGCAAGCTCGAGAATGACGATGTGCAGTCGTCGATGATCGACCAGATGATCGCCGACTTGGACAGCGACAAGAAGTGATCGAAACCTTCAAGAAAGGGAGGTGACCAATGCGAGGAGAAGCATCGCGTATCGCAGACCGCGTATCGCGTGACTCGCTGGCCCCCAAGCTGCGTGACAGCGGTGAGGACGCATGGCGTATCGGGAACGAACTGTTCACGATCACCAGCGCGCTTGACCACAATATCCAGCTTGAACGTGCCCTCACCGACCGTCGCGCCCAGTCGAAGACAAGGTTGCGGTAGTCAAGACTCTGATCGGAGACCAGGCCCATCCGCTCGTGATGGAGATCATGTCCGATCTGGTGTCTCGCCGTTGGAGCCGCGTGTCTGATATCGCCAATGCCGTTGAGGATTTCGGCGTTGATGGCATGATGTACTACGCGGATTACACCAATACGACTTTGCAGGTCTCCATCGAGCTCGCAGAGTTGCATTCCGCACTGCTCAACCTTCCGGTCGTGCGTACCAAGCTGTATGACGCAACCGTTTCCAGTGAAGCCCGTGTCAAGCTGCTGTACAGCCTGATTGGAGACGCGGATTTCACTAAGGTGACCAAGCGCCTGGCCGAACACGCGACCTGCAATCTGCGCAATCGCCGCTACTTGCAGACCATTCAGTGGCTGATCAACAAATTCTCCCGCCATATGGGCGAATCGATGGTCACTGTTACCACGGCAACGCCGTTGAGCAAGGAGCAGGTGGAAAAGCTCATCGCCATTTACTCGGCGAAGACCGGTCATCCGGTGCACATCAACTCGGTGGTCGATCCGACCGTCATGGGTGGCATGCGCATCCAGGTGGGCGACGAGGTCACCGACAACACGGTGGTCGCACAGCTGCAGCATCTTCAGCGCACGGTGAAGGCAACCGCCTGACGGTTCGCCGCACGGTGAACAAGCCTGAAACAAGACTTGACTGAATTTATAAACAACAATAAGGAGTGATCATGCAGAACTTACCATTGATCCCACCACGATACGCAAGGCGCTCGATGAGTTCGTCGAGTCGTACAAGCCGTCGGACACCCCGACTCAGGAAGTCGGTATGTCGCGACTGTGCGACGGCATTGCGCACGTGACGGGACTGCCTGGTTGCATGGCCAATGAGCTGCTGACCTTCGAAGACGGCACGCTTGGCCTGGCGTTCAACCTTGACGCCCGCGAGATCGGCGTGGTTATTCTCGGCGACTTCGCAGGTATCGAGGAAGGCCAGGAAGTGCGTCGTACCGGCGAAGTGCTCTCCGTGCCCGTCGGCGACGGCTACCTTGGCCGCGTCGTGGACCCGCTAGGCAACCCGATTGATGGTCTTGGCGAGATCAAGACCGAAGGCCGTCGTATTCTCGAGGCCCAGGCACCTGACGTTATGCATCGTCATCCGGTTGACGAGCCAATGTCCACCGGTCTGAAGGCCATCGACGCAATGACGCCTATCGGCCGTGGCCAGCGCCAGCTTATCATTGGCGACCGCCAGACCGGTAAGACCGCTATCGCAATCGATACGATCATCAACCAGAAGCGTAATTGGGAATCCGGTGATCCGAAGAAGCAGGTCCGCTGCATCTACGTGGCCATCGGCCAGAAGGGCTCCACCATCGCATCGGTGAAGCAGTCCCTCGAAGAGTCCGGCGCCATGGAGTACACCACTATCGTGGCCTCCCCGGCTTCCGATTCCGCAGGTTTCAAGTACATCGCACCGTACACCGGTTCCGCCATCGGACAGCACTGGATGTACAACGGCAAGCACGTGCTCATCGTCTTCGACGATCTGTCGAAGCAGGCTGAAGCCTACCGTTCGATCTCCCTGCTGCTGCGCCGCCCGCCGGGACGTGAGGCATACCCGGGCGATGTGTTCTACCTGCATTCCCGTCTGCTCGAACGCTGCGCCAAGGTTTCCGATGACCTCGGCGGCGGTTCGATGACCGGCCTGCCGATCGTCGAAACCAAGGCAAACGACGTGTCCGCATACATTCCGACCAACGTGATCTCCATCACCGACGGTCAGATCTTCCTGCAGTCCGACCTGTTCAACGCGAACCAGCGTCCGGCTGTCGACGTCGGCATCTCCGTGTCCCGAGTTGGTGGCGCGGCACAGACCAAGGCGTTGAAGAAGGTCTCCGGCACGCTGAAGATCTCCTTGGCCCAGTACCGTTCCCTGGAATCCTTCGCCATGTTCGCTTCCGATCTGGATGCGGCTTCGAAGGCCCAGCTGAACCGTGGTTCCCACTTGACCGAGCTGCTCAAGCAGCCGCAGTTCTCCCCGTATTCCATGGAACAGGAAGTCGTCTCCGTGTGGGCCGGCACCCATGGCAAGATGGATGATCTGCCGCTGAACGACGTGCTGCCGTTCGAGAAGGCCATGCTGGACTACCTGGACCACAACACCGATATTCTCAAGACCATCCGCGAGACCGAAGATTTCACCGCCGACACCGAGGCTGCCCTCGACAAGGCTGTGGAAGTGTTCCGTGAGACTTTCGTGACCAGCGCGGGCAAGCCGCTGGTCGAGAAGAAGCCTAACGTCAAGAACGCCACCCCGGTCGAGCAGGAAAAGATCGTCGCAGGAGAGAAGTGATCCATGGGCTCGCAACTCGCATTGAAATCTAGGATCGCCTCCACCGCGTCGTTGGAGAAAATCTTCAACGCGCAGGAGATGATCGCGTCTTCGCATATCGCCAAGCACGTGACGTCGCCTTGAACGCGAAGCCGTATACCGATGCGATTTTCGACGCCGTGCAAGCGCTGGTGGCCCACACCCATATCGACCATCCGATCGTGAAGAAGGACGAGGACAACCCTCGCGTGGCTGTCCTCGCCCTCACCTCGGATCGTGGTATGGCGGTCCGTACACCTCCTCGATCATCCGCGAAACGGAATCGCTGCTGGCCCGCCTCGATGCGGCAGGCAAGCAGCCGGAACTGTATGTGTATGGTCGTCGCGGTGTGACGTACTACAAGTACCGCAATCGTGATGTTGCCGGTACTTGGGAAGGCGATACCGACCAGCCCGGCGTGGAAGTCGCAGAGTCCATCTCGAAGGCACTGATGGACGCCTACATGAAGCCGGCGAGCGAAGGTGGAGTTTCCGAACTCTACATTGTGTTCACCGAATTCGTGAATATGGTCGTTCAGAAGGTGCGCGTGCTGCGTATGCTGCCCGTTGAACTCGTGCTTCCGGAACAGCAGGACTCCGGCCCTGTGCCCGAATCCGATGCCGATGCCGCGACCCCGCTTTATGCGTTCGAGCCGAGCGTCGACGAAGTGCTTGACGCGATTCTGCCGAAGTACATCCAGTCCCGTATTCATGAATGCCTGCTCACCGCGGCGGCATCCGAGACTGCAAGCCGACAGAACGCCATGCATACGGCTACAGACAACGCCCGCAGCCTGATCGACGACCTGACCCGCAAGCTCAACGCTTCGCGACAGGCTTCGATTACCCAGGAACTTACCGAAATCATCGGCAGCGCCGACGCGCTGAATAAGAAGGAAGAGTAGGAACGCATATGGCTGAGAATCAGACCACAGCGCTCCCGAGACGGCTGCAGAGCCGACCACTGGACGCGTCACGCGTATCCAGGGTTCGGTTATCGACGTCGAATTCCCGGTGGGCCACCTGCCCGACATTTACAACGCACTTACCGTTGAGCTGACCAACACCGCCAACGAAGAGGGCGAAACCACGAAGAAGATCACGCTTGAGGTCGAACAGCACCTTGGCGACTCTACGTGCGTACCGTGGCGCTGAAGCCGACCGACGGCCTCGTTCGTGGCGCACCGTGCTCGACACCGGCGGTCCGATCTCCGTTCCTGTTGGCGATGTCACCAAGGGTCACGTGTTCGACGTGTCCGGCAACATCCTCAACAAGAAGGATGACGAAACCATCACGGTCACCGAGCGTTGGCCTATCCACCGCAACCCGCCGGCATTCGATCAGCTGGAATCCAAGACCCAGATGTTCGAAACCGGTATCAAGGTCATCGATTTGCTGACCCCGTACGTGCAGGGCGGCAAGATCGGTCTGTTCGGTGGCGCAGGCGTCGGCAAGACCGTGCTTATTCAGGAAATGATCCAGCGAGTCGCCCAGAACCACGGCGGTGTGTCCGTGTTCGCAGGCGTCGGCGAGCGTACCCGTGAGGGTAACGATCTGATCGGCGAAATGGATGAGGCTGGCGTTCTTGAGAAGACCGCACTGGTCTTCGGCCAGATGGATGAGCAGCCGGGTACCCGTCTGCGCGTGCCGCTGACCGCACTGACCATGGCAGAGTACTTCCGTGACGTGCAAAATCAGGACGTGCTGCTGTTCATCGATAACATCTTCCGTTTCACCCAGGCTGGTTCCGAGGTGTCCACCCTGCTCGGCCGTATGCCGTCCGCAGTGGGCTACCAGCGAACCTGGCTGACGAAATGGGTGCCCTGCAGGAGCGCATCACTTCGACCCGCGGTCACTCCATCACCTCGCTGCAGGCCATCTATGTGCCGGCCGATGATTACACCGACCCGGCTCCTGCAACGACCTTCGCCCACTTGGATGCAACCACCGAGCTTTCCCGTGACATCGCTTCCAAGGGTATCTATCCGGCAGTGGACCCGCTGAGCTCCACCTCGCGAATCCTTGATCCGCGTTACGTGGGCCAGGCTCACTACGATTGCGCGAACCGCGTCAAGGCGATTCTGCAGCGTAACAAGGAGCTGCAGGACATCATCGCTCTGATCGGTATCGACGAACTCGGCGAAGAAGACAAGACCACCGTGAACCGCGCTCGTAAGATCGAGCAGTTCCTCGGCCAGAACTTCTACGTCGCTGAAAAGTTCACCGGTCGTCCGGGCTCCTACGTGCCGGCCGATGAGACCATCGAAGCGTTCACCCGCATTTGCGACGGCGTGTACGACGACGTTCCGGAGCAGGCATTCTCCGGTATCGGCGGCATCGACGATCTCGAGAAGAAGTGGCACGACATGCAGAAGGAATACGGTGCGTGATGGCCGGATTGACAATGCAGGTGAACATCGTCGCCGCCGACCACCCCGTGTGGCACGGTACGGCGAAGTCCGTCACCATTCCTGCCTCTGAAGGCGGAATGGGCATCCTGCCCAACCACGAGCCTGTATTGACCGTAATCAAGGAAGGAACCATCGTTGTGGTGGATCCGGATGGCAGCCGTCGCTCCTTCGAAGTGACCGACGGTTTCATCTCCTTCGATTCGAACAAGCTCACCGTTGCGGTTGAGCGTGGACGTGACGTCAAGATGGCAGAGTAGCACTCGGTAGCATACTTCTGACGGTCCGTCTGTTGCGATTGCAGCAATTGCATATGATTGCGATTCTGTAGTTGCAGCAGACGGACTGTTTTTTTAAAAAAAGATTAATCAAAACAAAAATAGGATTGTACATATCGTGGGATTCATGGCTTACGACAATCATGGTAGGGTAGTGCTTCGTGCGAATTATTGTTGCTGATTGCTCTGCCGAATATTCCGGGCGTTTGAATGCGTCCTTGCCGCTCGCCAAGCGTGTGTTGCTTATCAAAGCCGATAACAGTCTGCTGATTTTCTCCGAACTTGGTTCGTACAAGCCACTCAACTGGATGGCGGCGCCTGCACCATCAAGACATCACTCCGGAACATGCCGACGACGACGTGACTACGGAGGTTCCGCAGAAAGTCATTCGTGCTTCGGCGGATAAATCCAATGACGTGCTCGAAGTGACATTGCAGCATATTTATTCCGACGAAACATACGATTTGGGCGAAGATCCGGGGCTGATCAAAGACGGTGTCGAAGACCATCTGCAGAAGTATCTGGCCGAACAGATCGAACGCATCGGGGAAGGTGCGACATTGGTGCGCCGCGAATACCCGACCGCCATCGGACCGGTCGACATTATGGCCATCGACGGCAGTGGCAAGCATGTTGCCATCGAAATCAAACGTAACGGCGGCATCGATGGCGTGGAGCAGCTCACCCGTTACTGCGAGCTGTTGAACCGAGACCCGCTGTTGGCCCCCGTGCGTGGCATTTTCGCCGCGCAGACCATCACGCCGCAAGCCCGCGTGCTCGCTCAGGACCGCGGCTTCGACTGCCTGATCCTCGACTATGACGAAATGAAAGGTGCCGAAGACGACTCCCTACGACTCTTCTAGCTTATAAAAACTCCCTGTTGTTATGCAGGGAGTTTTTATAAGCGAATCGTGATGTAGATCAGTAGGCGGCGAGGATGTCGACTACGAAGACCAACGTGGAGTTCGCTGGAATCTTGCCGGAATCCTTGTCTCCATAGCCAAGGTCCGGCGGCACGACCAGCAGCACCTGCGAGCCGACGGTATGCCCTGCCAAGCCCTGCTTCCAACCGGTGATCACCTCATCAAGCGAGAAGCTCGACGAAGCACCGCGATCCCACGAGGAATCGAACTGTGTGCCGTCAAGCAGCCATCCGGTATAGTGCGCGATCACGGTCTGCGTATCCTTGACCTCGGCGCCTTCGCCCCTGATCAAATCCTGCGAGATCAACGTGTCGGAACCCTTGTATCCGTTCATATCGATCGACGGCTTGCCATCCTTCGCAAGCGTCACCTTCGGCAGATCGGCAGGAACGTCAAGCACCTTCGTGCCCGTTGCCTTCGTCAGATCCTTCGACTTCGACACGATCGTGAGCACCATCAAATAGGAGGTGCCAGCGGAATTCGAATCGTTCACACCGAACGCAAGCGTGGCGTTAAGCTTCTGATCCTTGAAAATGTTGTAATAATCCTCAGTCATCTGACTGGTGTCGGAGGTGACCACCGTAGAGCAATCGGGGGTGTTTTTCTCCCAGGTGCTCATGAGTTCGGAACCATCCTTGACATTGATGGCGATACCCTGCGTGCATATGCGGTCGCCGTCTTCAATCTGGTCGCCATTGCCTTTCTGCAATACGACGTAGCTGTTGTCTTCCACCGTCATAGGGGTTTTGAAGGAGACAGTCGGCTTCTCACCGGGCTTGCCCGTGGCGGTCACACCGGCGATCTGATTCATCTTCGACGAGGAATCGGAAGAAGACGAAGATGAATCGGAGGAGGAATCAGACTTCGTGTCGGAACTTCCGCATGCCGCGAAACCCAAGCACATGATCGTTGTGCAGGCGGCTGCGACGGCTTTGAAAAGAGTAGATTTGCGCATAGGTTCCACTTTAGTGGCAATCATTGATTTTCATAGTTTTTTCAGGCTTTTGCAGAGAGGCAATGTAGAATAGTGAATGCTATGACTTTATTGCAGGAAGAACAGGAAAAGCCGCAGTCCAAGGCGGGTCCCACGCGACACGCCAAGATTATGCGCGGCATTGTCACGCCTATTTTCGGCTTGCTTGCCATTGCTTGCATCGTGCTTGGCGTCTTGAACGCGACGATTTGGAAGCCCTCGGCACAGGTCACGGCGTCCGCCTCGGTTACGGGATCGCAGTATGTGGTCACCGATCCGAATGTGCTGCAATTGGTTGACGATCGCGTCACCATTTCGGCGAAGTCGCGCGACAAATCCGCGAACGTGTGCATCGCCATCGGTTCCGCCCGCGATATCGCCGGATGGATCGCGGGATCCAAATACACGCGCGTCACCGGACTGTCCGACTGGTCCACCCTGTCCACGCTGAAGACCACGGCTCAGGCACCGCCGATAATTCCGAGGCCAGGTCGCCTTCCAGGATTCCGACATGTGGCGCACCGTCAAATGCAATGCCGGTTCCGTTGATATGCAGTTCAAGGGTGCTAATACGAATAATGCCGAGGATTCCGTTGCGATTATCGATTATGGCAATCGCAAGGGAGGTTCGGTCACACTTGATTGGAACCGTCGTTCGATGCTGAATTTCGCCATGCCGTTCTATCTTTCCGGCGGATTGCTGGCGATACTTGCGGTGCTTTCGGCTTCCGTGTTTGCCATGCCTCCGCATAAGCGTCGCAACAAGCGCGCGTTTGCCATGGTTGACGCATCGGTTCCACGCAGGGTGACGATGACGAGGTTGCCGCATGGGTGAAGAACGCCGAAGCGAGTGCCGCCCGTAGCGAAAAGAGCGGGCCGAAGCGTAAGCGTCGTCGTCATGCTGGGCATCGCGCGAGTGGTTCGGAAAATAGCCAAAACGAAGTTGCGCAGCCTACGATTGTCGATCCTGGCGCGCGCAATCTCGTTGCCGATCAGCAGAACGCTGCCGCTGATGGTGTTGAAGAAAACGACGATTTCGAACAGACTTCCGTGATTTCGCAAGATGAGCTTGCCGCATATTTCGCACGTCTCGCACAAGAGGAAAGCAGTGCGGCCGCAGCGGCCTCGGGATCTGTAGAATTCGCGGTATCCGATGAAATCAACGTGCCTAACGAAGTTGACGAAATGGCCGTAACGACCGAGTCGGTCGGATCCAACGAAACATCCGAAAACGACGAATCCGACAACGACAAGTCCGACGAACCTGACAACGAGGAGGCCAAGTGATGAAGAAGCGTTTCAACGTAATCGCGGCGGCCGTACTCGCATTGGGAATGGTCGTTGGCATGTGCGGATGCGAGGGGCAGCTGCCGCAGCCGAAAACCACGCAACGTCAAGATGCGCCGAATCTGACCGCCAAGCAAGAGAAAACCATCCGTATGAATATTCTCAAAAACGCTTGACCAGTGCAATAACGATCGCAATATCGACGCCCTCGGTTCGATTTTGGAGGGGCCGGAACTTGAGATTCGCACTAGCGAACTTCATGTGGCGCAGGTCACGGGCAATCTTGACCGCAAGACCACGATTCCAACTGATCTTGCGCAGGCCGTGATTTCCACGGACAGTGGATGGCCGCGTTCGGTGTTTTCCATCACTTCCACCACGGATGACCAGCAGTCCAAGCGTCTGCTGGTGTTCCGCCAGGATTCCGCACGTCAGAACTACAAGTTGTGGGGTGTGGCACGACTGTTTTCGGGCGTGAAGATGCCGAGTTTTGAGATTTCCAAAACCGGTAGCGAGCAGGGAACGGAAAAAGACACCGGTCTGGTCATGACCCCGAAGGATGCGGTCGCCGCGTATGCCGACGTGTTGCAGAATGGTGCGTCCAGCCAGTATGCGCAGAAGTTTGCCGACGACGATTTGCGTACGAAGCTTGCCGATCTGACCGAACAGGTGCAGAAGGCCATGGAGTTGAACGAGGGATCACAGCAGCAGGTGTTCACACCGGTTGACGATGCCATCAGCGTTATGCGTTCCGCGGATGGTGGCGATCTGGTGGTGGCGCAGATCAATTCCGAATGGACGCGTTCAGCTGGCTCCGGCCGTGAGTCGCAGCCTGCTTCCGATGCGGAAAAAGCGCTGTTTGGCGACGGTCAGGCACCAGCACCATGAAAACCACGTATGTGAATGTGGTCGCGCTGTATGTGCCTCCGGCAAATTCTGACGCGAAGATCACTGCAGTCGGTTCCGAGCGCCAGCCGGTTCGTGTTGAGGCACTGTGATCGTGGCAGTCGCACGAATGCGCGTAAGCTTGGGGCGAACGTTTGCAATGCGTGTTACGCCGGGCGCTTAATGTTGTTGATTGTTGATATTTAGGAGGCAAGCATGGCAGGTCAAAGGCCGTTTAATCCGGGAGTTTCCTTGGCGGGAGCGTCGATCTTGAGGCGTTGAAGCATCAGGTGAAGGCTGAGCAGGGCAGGCTGGAGGCGCTCCGGCCGCAGGCGGTTATGTGATCGACACCACGGAGAACACGTTCCAGGCCATGGTGCAGACGTCGGCCACGTTCCCGATCCTGTTGCTGCTGTGGGTGCCGACCGATGATCGCCTGTTCGACATGGCACGCCAGCTGGGCGATGCCGTGAACCAGCTGAACGGCCAGATTCAGCTGTCTCGTATCGATATCGCGTCGAATCCGTCGATCGCGCAGGCGTTCCAAGTGCAGGGCGCGCCTGCATTGTTCGCGTTGATCAACGGCCGTCCGATGCCGATTCTGCAGGGCTTGCCGTCCGCTGAGGAAATGCAGCAGATCGTGGATACGGTGATTCCGAATCTGGTCGCAGCCGCGCAGCAGGCCGGTGTGACCGGTTCCGCGCCGTATTCCGGCGATCCGAATTCCGATGCGGCAAACTCGCTCGCTGCCGGCGCCGGAGCAGGTGCCTCCGGAGCATCAGGAGGCGTATATGCTGGCACAGCAGGGCGATTACGCTGGCGCCGCAGCCGCGTACGAGAAGGTGCTTGAAGCCGATCCGAACGATGCGCGTGCCGCCCGCGAGCGTGCGAAGGCGTTGCTGTTGGCCCGTTCCGCCAATGCGAACGTGCGTGAGGTGCGTGCCGCCGCTGCCGACAATCCCGATGATGTTGAAGCACAGCTTGCCGTCGCTGACATTGATATGATCGGCGGTCAGATTCAGGATGCGTTCGATCGTTTGCTGGATTTCGTTGCGGCCGGCCATAAGGCCGATATTGAACCGGTGCGCAAGCGTCTGCTGGAATATTTCACGATTCCTGAGCCGACCGACGAGCGTTTGAAGCGCGCCCGCCGTCGCCTCGCCACGCTCATGTACTGACTCGTTTATTGACTTTAGGTACCGTTTTAGGTACCGCTCAACCGTAGGCTGCGCAACTACATCGTTCTTTACGGCCTACGGTTGTTTTTTAAAAGACTTATTCCATACGGTTGGTGCCGAAATAGTCGAGGAATTGCGGTCCGTCTGCTTCCAGTTCGTCTTCGAATTCGGATTTCCATCGTGAATATGGATTCGCGGCAAGCCCTTCATGCTGAACCGCGATTGGTCGGTGATTTCGGTGGTGCAGAATTTCGGGATCACCAGATTGGTGACCGGCCCGATACGTTCCGCTTCCGCAATGATCAGGGGAGCGTTGGTGCCTCCGAACACGTCGATGTTCCAGCCGTCCTCATCGATCCAGTCGGTGAAACGGTTTTTGATGGTCACGTGTCCGCCGCGTTTGATGAGCTCCCCTGCGATGCGCGAATCCAAATCGCGGCTCGCCTCATATCGCGTGCCTCCCACGGACGGCCCTTTCACGGTGACTGATCCAAGCCGGAATTCGTCGCGATACTTTTCGAGCACAGCCAGCGGGTCGAGGTCCGGAGTCATGGCAATGCGGACGGACTTTGTTTTCAATCGCACGCGCAGCGCGTAATTATCCTGATGCACGTAATAACTTTGTATGATCAGCGTCGGACTGTCGTTATCATCCAACTGCGTCGGCAGGGCACGGCAGAAAAAACGGCGCGTGTATTCGAAATCGCCTATATTTCTGCCTGAATCCTCAACCATATTTTCAGTCTAGTGGAAAAGACGCTTCAAATGGTGTTATGGTGCTACAAATTTCGTTGTGGCGCACGCTATCTCTCGTTCCTTCCCCGTTCTATGCCCGTTATTTCCCCTTTAGTTGGGTGTGCTGTCGTAAGACCCGCCGTAGCTATGTTTTCGCAATAATGATCCGAGATTCGAAGATCGTTTTTCCGTAAAAAGTGTCGCTTTCATCTCAAGGCAGTGTAAAGTAGTTTGACGCACGGGTTTGTAGCTCAGTGGATAGAGCGTCTGTCTCCGGAACAGAAGGTCGTGGGTTCGATCCCCATCAAGCCCACACAAAGACAAGTGAAGGGCCGGGGCACGGAGCCGGTATTTGGAACATGGGGCAATGCGTGTCGATTCCATGGGTACAGTGATTGCTTGAGATTGCGTTGTCGTGGTTTGCCGCGGCCTGAACGCAAGCAACATGCATAACACATTCTTCAAAGGAGAACATTATGAGCGAGAAGATGGAAGCGGTTGCGACTTCTGAAGCCCCGGCGGCGCTGGGCGCATACAGCCAGGCCGTGAAGGCCAACGGTTTCGTGTTCGTCTCCGGCCAGCTGGGCATCGACCGGCCACCGGCGAACTGGCTGGCGAAACCGCCGGCGAGCAGGCAGCCCAGGCACTGAAGAACATCAAGCATATTCTTGACGCCGCAGGCACCGGCATCGAACACGTCTGCCGCGCCACCATCTACATGAAGAACGTCGAAGACTTCCACGAGATCGACGACGTGTATGCGCAGACCTTCATCGGCTCCGTGAAGCGGCCCGCGTCGCGTTCGGCGGCAACAACATTCCGAAGGGCGCTCTCGTTGAGATCGACGCCATCGCTGTGCTCTGATTTCAGTGCGCTGATTGCAAATCTCCAGAAAATCCTTTTTCAGGCTCGTATGCGGTTTCTTACGCTGCATGCGAGCCTGTTTTTGTTTATGCAATCTCAGGATTGCGCTAAAAGTGAACGGCAGGCAACATGATTCCACCGATTTCCGTATAGTAATGCGATTGGGTATTGTGCAAACGCATGCAAACGCAAGAAGCAAGAACGCGCCCATCCAAATAATGAAGGAGCAGTCGCGCATGGCCGAATCGCAAGTCAACGCATCCACTGCAGACACTGACGCCGCCGAATCCGCTGAAGCTGAGCAGGGCGGTCTTGAACGCAAGATGGAAACCCGCCATCTGACCATGATTTCGCTAGGTGGTGTGATCGGTACGGGCTTGTTCCTCAGCTCCGGCTACACGATTCACCAAGCCGGCCCTCTTGGCGCGATCATCGCGTATGGCATCGGATCCATGCTTGTGTATTTTGTGATGCTCAGCTTGGCGAACTGTCGGTGGCCATGCCGTATGCGGGCAGCTTTCACCTGTATGCGAAGCGTTTCATCGGCCCCGGCACCGCGTTCACCATCGCCGTGCTGTACTGGCTGAATTGGGCGGTGGCGCTCGCTTCGGAATTCACGGCAGCCGGTCTGCTGATGCAACGTTGGTTCCTGATTCGCCCGCGTGGATTTGGTCCGCCGCCTTCATTGCGGTGGTGTTCATGCTCAATATTCTGTCGGTGAGGCTGTATGGCGAGTCGGAATTCTGGTTCGCATCCATTAAGGTGTTTGCGATTATCGTGTTCATTGTGATCGGCTTGCTTGCCATGTTTGGTGCGATTCCGATTGCCGGTTACGATCACGCACCGCTGTTTGAGAATTTCTATAATGACGGCTGGTTCCCCAATGGTGTGCTGCCGATTTTTTCGACGCTGCTGACGGTGGTGTTCGCGTTTTCGGGCACTGAGGTTGTTGGTGTCGCGGCGGGGGAGACGAAGGATCCGGCGCAGGCGATTCCGAAGGCCGTGCATACACGGTGTTGCGTCTTGCGATTTTCTTCATCGGTTCGATTGCGGTGATGTCCGCGCTGATTCCGTGGCATCGGTCAGGCGTCGACACGAGTCCGTTTGTGCTCGTGTTCCAGTCGATCGGCATGCCGTTTGCCGGCGATGTGATGAATTTCGTGGTGTTGACGGCAGTGCTTTCCGCTGCGAATTCCGGCTTGTACGTGTGCTCGCGCATGGTCTGGTCGCTTGCGCAGGAGGGTATGATCCGCGCGTGCTCGGCAAGACGAATTTCCATGGTGTGCCCGTGTTCGCGGTGCTGTTCAGCATGGCTGGATCGCTGTTGGCGTTGTTGTCCTCCGTGGTTGCCGCTTCGACGGTGTATTTGGCGTTGGTTGCGGTTTCCGGCTTGGCCACACTGGTGGTGTGGGCGTCGGTTTCCGTCTGCCACTTGCGTTTCCGCAAGCAGTGGCTTGATCAAGGCATTCGGCTGACGATTTGAAGTATCGTGCCCCCGGTTTCCCGTTCCGTGCCGATTGCTGCGATTGTGATGTGCATCGGCGCGTTGGTTTTGGTGATTTGCGATTCGTCGCAGCGTTCCACATTGCTGTATATGATTCCGTTCGTTGCGATCTGCTATATCGGCTATTACGCTTCGGTGGCTTGGCGCAGGAAGCATGGCGAACTGCAGGATGATACGCGGGGCGATACGCAAGGCTGATTCTGTCTGCATAATCGGTAGACTTGGAGGAATGAGTCCAGAAGCGCTTAGTGAACTGATTTTCAATATTGCCAACAACCTTGTGAATGAAGGCAAGGCTGGCACCCTGACCACCGATCTCATCCCTCCGCAGGCCAAATTCGCCGTCATGCGTCCGAAGGACCGCGCACACGGCGATTGGGCATCGAACGCGGCCATGCAGCTGGCCAAGAAGGCCGGCATGAAGCCTCACGATTTCGCCGAACTGTTCGCCGCGGAACTCGCCAATGCCGATGGCATCAAGTCCGTGGAAGTGGCCGGCCCCGGCTTCATTAACATTGTGCTTGATTCCGCGTCCGCCGCAGCGTGGTTGACACTGTGCTTAACGAGGGTGCGAACTACGGCAAGAACGACCATCTTTCCGGCAAAACCTTGAATCTTGAATTCGTGTCCGCCAATCCGACCGGTCCGATCCATATCGGCGGCACCCGTTGGGCCGCGGTCGGCGACTCCATGGCCCGCGTGCTTGAGGCGAACGGTGCCAAGGTGGTGCGCGAATACTATTTCAACGATCACGGCGAGCAGATCAACCGTTTCGCCAAGTCGCTGGTCGCGGCAGCCCACGGTGAGGAAACCCCGATCGACGGTTACAAGGGCGCTTATATCGATGAGATCGCACGTCGCGTCATCGATGAGCCAATGCCGACGGTATTGCGATTCTCGACCTGCCGCGCGTCGACGGTGGCGTTGACAACGATGGCAATCCGCTGGGTGAGGGCGATTCCGAACAGCGTGAGGAATTCCGCAAGCGTGCAGTGCCGATGATGTTCGACGAAATCCGCAAATCCATGAAGGATTTCCGTGTGAACTTCGACGTGTGGTTTCATGAGAACAGCCTGTATTCCGATGGCGAAGTCGACAAGGCGATCGCCGATCTGCGTGAACGCGGCGACATTTACGAAAAGGATGGCGCAACCTGGTTCGAATCCACCAAGCATGGTGACGACAAGGATCGTGTGATTATCAAGTCCGACGGCAACTACGCGTATTTCGCAGCTGATATTGCTTACTATGCAACAAGCGTCATCGTGACAACGATCCGGCAGACATCGCCATTTACATGCTGGGTGCCGACCATCACGCTATATCGGCCGCATGATGGCCATGTGCGCCGCATTCGGCGACGAACCTGGCGAAAACATGCAGATTCTTATCGGCCAGCTCGTCAACGTGCTGAAGGACGGCAAGGCAGTGCGCATGTCGAAGCGCGCCGGCAATGTGGTGACCATCGACGATCTGACCGACGCTATCGGCGTGGATGCCTCCCGTTATTCGTTGGCACGCACCGACTACAATTCCCCGGTCGACATCGACCTGAACCTGCTCGCTTCGCATTCCAACGAGAATCCGGTGTACTACGTGCAGTATGCGCACGCCCGCTCCTGCAATGTGGATCACAATGCGGCTGCTGCCGGCATCACCTACGAGGGTGCCGACGTGAGCCTGCTCGACACCGCCGCCGACGGCGAAGTGCTTGCCGCGCTCGCCCAGTGGCCGGCCCTGCTGCGCGAAGCCGGAGACCTGCGCGCCCCGCATCGCGTAGCCCATTACTTGGAAGACCTCGCCGCCACCTACCACAAGTGGTACAACGTGGAACGCGTGGTGCCCATGGAGCTCACCGATCCGGAAGCTCGCGGCGAACAGGCTGAAGCCCTGCGCATCGCCAAGCTCCGGAACCGGCTCGTGCAGCCGCACGTTTGAAGCTCAATGACGCCGTTAAGACGGTTATCGCCGAAGGCTTGACCTGCTTGGCGTCGCAGCCCCAGACAGGATGTGATCGCATGGCCAGTCACCCCCATCTGGCCGGCGCTCCAACGTGAACGAGCAAGGTGAAATCACGTTCCATGGCCGCACTGCCGAAAGCCTGCTGAACGAATTTGGTTCGCCGCTCTACGTCATCGACACCGATGACGTGCGAGCCCGCGCCGCCAAATTCGTCAAATCCGCGGCAAATGCGTTCAACAACACCGTAACCCACGTCAGTTTCGCTGGAAAAGCCTTGCTTTCCAAGGAAATCTGCCGTATCGTCACCGAATCCGGCATGCTGATCGACACCTGCACCATGGGCGAGATGCGCATCGCGCTCGCCGCGGGCGTTCCCGGAAGGCGGCTCGTGCTGCACGGCAACAACAAATCCGATGCGGAAATCGAACTTGCCATTACCGAAGGCTTCGCCAAAATCGTGGTGGACGAGCCGAACGAGCGGCCCGCATCGCCGAAATCGCCAAGCGTCTCGGCAAGCGCGCTCGCGTGATGTTGCGTGTTACGTCCGGCATTCATGCGGGCGGCCACGAATTCGTGTCTACCGCGCATGAGGACAGAAGTTCGGTGTCGCCTTGCTGCCGGTTGGTGCCGATGCAAGCAAGCTGAACGTGCTCGACGATTTGGCTGACGTGACCCCCGCAGGGTCGAACGCACGCCTAGGCGAAAGCGAAGCCACTCCGGGCGAAAGCGCAGAACGCCAACTGCAGTACGACATCAAATACCCGTACGACATGAGCCACGAGAAGGTTTCCGAAGGCGACCGCAAACTCGCCGAAGCCATGACCATGGTGGCTGATGGCCCCGCGCTCGCCGTATTGAAGGAGATCTACCGCCATCAGGACGTGCTCGAACTGGTCGGCGTGCATTCGCATATCGGGTCGAACATTCACGATGCGGACGCCTTTATCCAGGCCGCGAAGCGCATGATGCTGCTGCGCAAGACCTTCTACGCCACCGACGCATACACCTGCCGGAGGTCGACTTGGGCGGCGGCTATTCCGTGGCCTACACCGATGGCGAGGATTCCATGGATCTCGATACGGAACTTGCCCGCCTTGCCGATGCGGTCACCACCGTGAACCGTGCGCTCGGCATGCCCGCTCCGGTCATCTCGTTCGAGCCGGGCCGTTGGACGGTCGCCCCGACCGGCGTCACCCTGTATCGTGTGGGCACGGTCAAGCCGGTGCAGCTTGCCGGAACCGCGAAAGACAAGGCTGGCAATCCGGTTACGGAACGCGTGTACGTGTCTGTCGACGGCGGCATGAGCGACAATATTCGTCCGGCATTGTATGGATCGGATTACACTGCGAGAATCGCCAATCGTGAGGGTTCCAGCGAAACCAAGCTGTGCCGTGTGGTCGGCATGCACTGCGAATCGGGCGATATCATCGTCAACGAGGTGCGTCTTCCTGCCGATATTCAGCGTGGTGACGTGCTGGCGGTGCCTGTTACGGGTGCATACGGTCGCACGATGGCCAGCAACTACAATCAGGCGCTGATTCCTGCGGTTGTTGCCGTATCCGAGCAAGACGCGCATGTGATGATTCGCCGTCAGACGGTCGATGATCTGCTGGATTGGGATGTGAGCGAATAGCGATTCGTGGCGTTTCGCTCGTGTTTCGTATTGTTCATGGCGATTCGTCTCAAATTACGGATGCAGCGTGGATGCAGTATGGGCGGTTTTCGGGGCAAAGCTCGGAAACCGTCCATTTTCGTATGATTTCGCGGTCTTACGTCATATCGGGACCGTACAATAGGCAGGGTTACACCAATACTTCACATTCAAGGGAGGATGCCTTGGTACAGGAAGATGTTGCGCCGATTCGCGTTGGATTGTTGGGCGCGGGCACGGTCGGCTCTCAGACCGCACGCCTGCTGGTGGAGCAGAAGGATGAGCTCGCCGCACGCATCGGACGACCGATCGAACTGACCGGCGTCGCCTGCCTTGATCCGTCGGAAACCGACCCGTTCCCGTGGATTGACAAGTCCGTGGTGACCACCGACACCATGAGCGTGGCCACCAATGCTGACATTGTGGTCGAACTGATCGGTGGAACCGGCGTGGCCCGCAAGTTCGTGCTTGCGGCCATCGAATCCGGCGCTTCCGTGGTTACCGCCAACAAGGCGCTGTTGGCCAAGTATGGTCCAGAAATCTATGCCGCCGCCGAAGCCAAGGGCGTCGATATCTACTTCGAGGCTTCCGTGGGCGGTGCTATTCCGTTCCTCAAGCCACTGCGTGAATCCCTCGTCGGAGACAAGGTGACGAGCATGCTCGGCATCGTCAACGGCACCACGAACTACATTCTCGACGAAATGACCACCAAGGGTCTTGATTTCGACGACGTGCTGAAGGACGCTCAGGCCAAGGGATACGCCGAAGCGGATCCGACCGGGACATCGAAGGCTACGATGCGGCCAACAAGGCGGCCATCATGGCCACGCTCGGCTTCCACACCAACGTGACCATCGATGATGTGTCCGTTGAGGGCATCACCAAGATCACCGCCGACGATATTGCTGCCGCAACCGCCGAAAACAAGGTCATCAAGCTGCTGGCCGTGGTGGAGAATGGCGAGGCCGGCGTGTCTGCCCGCGTGTATCCGGCGCTGATTTCCAACGAGCATCCGCTGGCTTCCGTGCATGGTTCCTTTAACGCGGTGTTCGTGAAGGCCGAAGCGGCTGACGATCTGATGTTCTACGGTCGTGGCGCTGGCGGCGCTCCGACCGCTTCTGCGGTGGTCGGCGATGTGGTGACCGAAGCACGTCACATCGCACAGGGCTGCACCGGCCCGACCATTCCGTTGTATAAGGATTTGAAGAAGGCTCCGATCGAGGCTTCCAAGGCCGAGTTCGCGGTGCGTTTCGTGATTCACGACAATCCGGGCGTACTTGCGGCCATTGCGGCCAAGTTCGCCGAACATGGCGTGTCCATCAATGGTGTGAACCAGGATCTCAAGCCACGCTGAAGGATCCGGGCTACGACGGCGAACTGCAGCAGCTGCGCCTTGTCACGCACATGACCGACGAGCTTACCCTGCGTGAAACCGTGAAAGACGTGTGTGCACTCGACTGCGTGGTTGGCGAGCCTTCCATCCTTCGCGTGCTCAACTAACAGTTATGAGACGGCTGCTCAAATCGTTGCGATTGGGCGGCCGTCTCTTTATTCATATTCCGGCTGCTGTGTTGGGCAATTGCTTGCCGATTGTTTACTCAATCGCCCGCTGATTATGGGCTTGAATTTGACTCTTGTACCCTTTCGGGTATACGGTGCTACATTTGTAAAGAAGATGTGACGAAGGACGACGAGATATGACTCCAGTTACTCGTAAAGTGCGTGTGCGTGTTCCGGCTACCAGCGCCAATCTTGGTTCTGGCTTTGATACGGTCGGACTTGCTCTGGACTACCACGACGAACTTGAATTCACGCTGAGCGCCGATCCGGTGAACACTGCGGCTCAGGTGATGATCGAAGGCGAAGGCGCCGATACTCTCCCGCGTGACGAAACCCACTTGGTGGTTTCCACGTTCCGCCGCGCATGCCAGACCTTTGGTCTGGGCCGTGTGGGCTTCATTCTTCAGGCTCACAACAACATTCCTCAGGCACGAGGCATGGGCTCTTCCGCAGAGGCCATTGTGGCGGGCATCGCAGCCGCGGCCGCTTTCGCGCAGGACGACGAACTCAACCGTGATGCCGTGTTTGAGCTTGCTGCGGCCATCGAAGGCCATCCGGACAACGTGGCTCCGGCCGTGTACGGCGGGCTCACCATGTCTTGGGACATGGAAACCCCCGAAGGTGTCGGTTCCGTGCCGATTCCGGGCGGCGAACCGCTGCATAAGGCTTCCATACCATTAACTATCGCGTTGCCGACGATCTGACCGCCGCCGTGTTCGTGCCGGATTATGAGCTGTCCACCGAAAAGGCACGCCAGGCGCTGCCGGGCCAGCTGGCGTTCAAGGATGCCGTGCACAATGTGTCTCGCGTGAGCCTGCTGCCGGCCGCCATGAATCCTGCGATGCTGGCGACTGGTCAGCGTCAGGACGTCAACGCGTTGCTGTTCGCCGCCACGCAGGATCGTCTGCATCAGCCGTATCGCGCTCCTTTGATGGAACCGTCGTGGACGCTGATCGAAAAGCTGCGTTCCCATGGTTTCGCTTCCATGGTTTCCGGCGCCGCCCATGCGTGCTCGTGCTGCATCATGGCGACGCTCGCGAACAGCTGGGACAGCTTGCTTCCGAAGAGCTCGCTTCCGGTCATTGGCGTGTGCTGCATTTGGGCGTCGACACCAAGGGTGTGCAGGTGGAACGCGCATGAACAACTCCATTCCGCTGATTCTCGCTTCCAAATCCAAGCCTCGCCGTGACGTGCTTTTCTCGGCGGGCATTTGCCCCACGATTCGCGTATCGAACGTGGACGAGCCGTCGGCGCTCGAACGTGAGGCGGCCGCCATGGGCGTTGCCGTAAGCGATCTGAGCGTGGAACAGCGGGTGATGATTCTCGCTACGGCCAAAGCCGAAGCCGTACATCAGGCGTATCGGAACGTTGCCGCCACCGCTGCGGCGGCGCACGGCGATCGTGTGGTCGGATTTCCGCTGAAAGCCGTTGCCGAATCTTCCGAACATTCGGATAATGCTGAAAATACTGGGGATTCCGCATCTTTAGAACATCATCGTGTTACGTTGCGTGCGGACGAAGTGCAGTCCGCCTTCCGATGTAAAGACCCGCGATTTTTCGGGAGTCACATTCCTACGATCACCGAATCGATTGCTGATTTCGTTGATGGCAAGCCGAGCCTGACCCGTGCGAAAGTCGGTCCGCTGATTCTTGGCTGCGATTCCATGTTCCTGCTTGACGGCGAATGTTACGGCAACGCATAGCGCTGAGGTGGCTCGGGAACGACTGCGTGCCATGCGTGGCGCCACCGGTGAATTGTGGACGGGCCATTGCCTGATCGACTTCGCCACCGGGCGTATCGCGCGAGGCGCGAGCAGGGCAACGCTGCACTTCTGCGAATATTCCGACACCGATATCGAACGGTACATCGCCACCGGAGAACCGTTGGAAGTGGCTGGTTCCTTCACGCTTGAGGCTTCGGCGGAGCATTCATCGACTCCATCGAAGGCGATCCGCACGGCATTATCGGCCTGAGCCTTCCGCTGGCGCGCCGTTTGGCCGCCGAGCTCGGCGTGGAATGGACCGATCTGTGGAATGTGACGCGAGCCGATCAAGAACCGAACGTCGAACACGATTCGCGAACCGGTGCCGCGAAGCCGCTTCCTCCCAAGGAAAACGTGCATCAGCCGGGTGATGGTTGGATTGATTGCGATTGCGGCCGCAAGCATTGGGGCACGAACGGCGCGTCCGGCGTGCTCTTGGCCCGCCGAAGCGAACAGACCGGCGAAGTGACGCACGTTGTCATGCAACATCGCGCGGTGTGGAGCGCGGAAGGTGGCACATGGGGCATTCCAGGAGGTGCCACCGCCGACGGTGAAAGCCCGATCGAGGGCGCGCTGCGCGAATCGTACGAGGAAGCCAACATCACGCCGGAAGATATCGACGTGGTCGGATCATACTGCGAAGACCACGGACCGTGGGCCTACACCACCGTGTTCGCTTTCGAAAAGCCGGGGCACCGCGTGGAGCCGAAGGCCAACGACGACGAAAGCATGGAAATCGAATGGGTGCCGATTGAGGAAGTCCCCAATCGTAAACTGTTGACCGCCATGCGTACCGACTGGCCGAATTTCGCTGCGCGACTCGCTCAAATGGCTGAAAAATAGCGTCTGTTAGCGCTAACCGAAGTTGCGTGTAGAATAGTCGAAAGTACCAACGGTAGTGTGCGGAAGGCGACGGAGCATGGCAGGCAAGCGCAATGCGGCAAACAAACGCCCCTCGATGTTCGAAGTGGCGAAAATGGCTGGTGTCAGCCATCAAACGGTGTCGCGCGTCATCAATCATTCCCCCGACGTGTCTGATGCCACCCGCGAAAAAGTACAGAAAGCCATCGACGCGCTTGGATACCGTCCCAGCAATTCCGCGCGTGCCCTCGCTTCGCATCGCTCCCGCACCATCGGCTTGGTTGCGGGCGGGCAACGCTTTTATGGTCCGATTTCCGCGATTTCCTCGATTGAGGCGATGGCGAGGCAGCATGGACTGTTCATGTCGGTGAGCATGGTGCACGAGGCGCTCTGCTCGCAGACGGAATTCGACGAATTGTGCTCAACGTTCGATGAGATGAACGTGGACGCGTTCATTTTCCTCACGCCGACGGATGTTATGTTTTCCGCCGCCTGCCGTGCGCAGATCACGCAGCCGCGCGTCATCGTCACCTCCACGCACGGCAGCATCAGCGTGAGGATGGTTTGCGCTTGATGAAACCGGCCGACCGTCGCCGAGTATCCGTAGTGGGAGTGGACCAATGGTCGGCCATGGCCGACGTGATGCATTTGGTGGTCGAGCATGGGCATCGTTCCGTGCTTTATTTCGCAGGTCCGAAGGAATGGCGTGACGCCGCCACGCGTTTGATGGCATGGAATAAGCTGTGCGCGGCCAATGCGGTGAGTTCCGTCACCGTGCAATGCGAAACCTGGGAATCGACCGAAGCGTATGGCAAGATGAACCATATTCTCGAAAACATCGGTCGTACCGGCGGAAATCTGCGACGTGCATGGTGTGTGCGAACGACAGCCAGGCGGTTGGTGTGTCTCGTGCGCTGCATGAACATGGCATGCGTATTCCGCAGGATGTGAGCTTGGTCGGTTTCGACGACATGCCCGCCATGGACAACATGTACCCGCCGCTGGCCACGGTTCGCCCGGATTTTGAACAGCTTGGCGTTGCCGCCATGCGTGAGACGCTGTTTTTGCTGGGGGAGGGCGATGAGAATTCGTTCGCCTCGTCGCAGCATGGCGTCGGCCTGATTCCCGCGAAGGTGATCGGCCGCACTTCTTTGGGCACCGCCAGCCGTCGCTGAATATTTCCTGCGATTTTTGTATTTCTTGTGATTCTCGTATCTCTTTTTGCCGCATGTGCTGCGATTGCCGGATTTCGTAATGCCGGTATATCAAGAAAATCGGCTGACGATCTGCCGGTAGTACGTTGACGATTGCGTGACACGTCGAACTTGTATAGTCGCCACTTTCTGTTTAGAATAGTGAGCGTTAACAGTGAGCGCTAACATTCCGTCGACAATGTGGTTGTGAGGCGCTCGGATGCAAGGAGTTTGAAACTATGGCGCAAGAGCAGGGACTTGACGATCGCATCGCGCTGACCGCCGAGAAAATCCGCGCTGGCAAGACGAGTCTGGGCATCGAATTCGGCTCCACCCGAATCAAGGCCGTGCTCATCGACGACACGTACACCACCATCGCAGCCGGCGACTACGGCTGGGCCAGCCACTTGGAAGACGGCCTGTGGAGCTATTCGCAGGAAGAAATCTGGACCGGGCTGCAGACCGCATACGCGGCGCTCGCCGAAGATGTCGAAAACGCTTACGGCGAAAAGCTCACCCGCGTTGGGACGCATCGGCTTCTCCGCCATGATGCACGGCTACCTCTCTCGCAGGCGACGAGCGCTGGATGCCTTGCCGCCACCTTCGGCAC
>ENA-OQAN01000211-OQAN01000211.1-human-gut-metagenome-genome-assembly--contig:-NODE-211-length-32472-cov-1.668295_pt1 | contig 32472 bp, 48 predicted proteins | sample MGYA00242735_ERZ504527 | MGnify/ENA primary metagenome ERZ504527 (study PRJEB26092, sample SAMD00036230) | human gut metagenome | host: Homo sapiens | study: EMG produced TPA metagenomics assembly of... | reverse complement strand
CACAGGCAATTGGTAATGAATAGGTTTAAGAGACTTGCTACCATGCATTTTCAAAGGTGGCAAATCGCGATCCGTCTGACCTGATACCTCTACACCCATCTGACGCAAGGGAATGGTCACACGGTCCATAGGGCGTTTTGAAAGGGAATCATCCCAAACATCTCTACATCGAAATCTTGACCAGCGAGCACACCTGAAATCAAGCGAATGGATGTTCCAGAGTTACCCATATCCAATTTGTTTTGAGGAGCCTTGAGACCATCAAAACCAACACCGTGAATGCGAACCACATCACCGTCATCCTCGATAGTCACACCCAGATCACGAAAGACCTGCATGGTTGAGAGGACATCCTCACCTCGTAAAATATCACGAACTGTTGTCACACCTTTGGCAAGACTTCCGAACATAATCGAACGGTGACTGATTGACTTATCACCAGGGATACGCAAGCTGCCATGAAGACCTTGGGCCTTGGTTTCTAGTTTCATAGGTTACTCCTGAAAATTTTATAGTTACTCTCATTATACCATAATTGAAAGCCCAACCATAGACTGAATTGTCAAAATATTCACTCTCTAGTATTAGTATACTTTTCTCTTAGAAAGGCAACTGCCTCTTGAACACGGTTACGAATTAAGTTAGCAGACTCCTCCAAAAGACGATCTTCCTCAGCCGACAAAGACAAGTGAACTGGAGCAGCCACCCCATGACGCCCTAGGATGACTGGATAGCCAAGATAGGTTTGATAGGCTTCTTGATAGCTTGATACTGCCACTTCTTCTTGAGCATCCGAAAGGATAATGGCTACCAAACGAAGAGCCGCACTGGCAATGCCGTAAGAAGTATAGCCCTTACCATAAAAGACTTTGTGGCCACCCTTCATGGATGCCATAAACAAATTTTGTCGCTCTTCTTCGCTTGTCAATTCTGTAATGTCTTGCCCTTTAACCTTGACTTGACTCCAGGCTGTAAATTGGGAATTCCCATGTTCGCCAAGATTGTAGCCGGATACTGATTTTGGATTGACTGACAAATCATCTCCTACCGCTGCTTCATTCTAGCGGTATCGAGTAAAGTACCTGTCCCAATCACACGTTCTCTTGGCCAGCCTGTGAATTCCTGATAGAGGCTGATACGGCATCTACCGGATTCGAGATAACCAAGAGTATGCCTTTAAAATTCAATTTTTTAAGTTCCTGGGAAACCTGATAAACAGCTTCTCGAGTAAATGGGAATTCAGCAAAGCGATCCTCACCAGCATTATGCTGTAACTGAATATTGCCAAGAGATGAAACAATCACATCAGCATCTTCAAGTGCTGCATAATCATTGACAACAATGTTTGCATAGCTAGGTAGATTTGCCATAGCATCCTTAAAATCCTGGGCATCTGCCTCGGCCTTCTTCTCATTGATATCTATAAGGACATAGCTATCGGCCAAGCCTTGAGCAATTGCTCCATGAGCAACCGCAGCTCCAACATTTCCCATACCAATAATTCCAATCTTACGACTCATCGTTTTCCTCCTTAATATCTCTAGATTCTTCCTTGGACAATCTCTTTTGAAAGCAGAAAAGGGCCTGTCAATTGACACACCCTCTCTGATTAACTATTCAATTCTTGCAAAGGTTTGAAGATGATACGTTCAATATCATTCAAATAAACAGACAAACCTTGTTGTGCAGCCAAGTATTCTTTCAAAAGGGCATTAGCTTCCACTTTTTGCCCCAATTCTTGAACAGCTGCTTGTTCTTCTGCTGTTGGCATTGTACCAGCTTGCATTTTAGCATAGAAATCCTCTTGGAAATCAGTAAACTCTTTGAAAAGAGCGCTAGCTTCAGCATCAGCTGCAATCGCTTCTTTTTTCTCTACCAAAGTTTTGTACTCAGGAAGGGCACGAATGCCACGTTCCAACTCATTTGCTAAATCATAAATATTTGTCATCTTATTCTCCTAGGCGATCACCACATGATAATCCGTATTGGCTTCAATAACAGTCTTAGCATGTGTGCGATCTTTTTCATTTTTAAAAGTAATTTGGAGGATACCGTGAATATCCTCACGATTTTCCTCATTAATACGAAGGTTAACCAAAGACGTTCCTCGCAGCAATTCCATAATGCTAAGGATAACGTCTTCTCGGTCAGGCACATCCACGAAAATATCGAAGGCACTTTCCACGCCACCCTTTTTGTGGATTTCCATCTCTTTACGCTTCTTACGACCATTGTCAAAGAACTCCCAAATGGCATTCTCATCTTCAGCCTTAATCAAGTCGGCCACATGGTCCAAACGTTTTTTGAAATCTTCAATACGATCCAAAACAGCTGGCCCATTGGTCATGAGAATGGAAGCCACATGCCAGGTTCACTTTCTGCAATACGGGTCATATCTCGGAAGCCCCCAGCCGCAAAGTGATTAGTCATCTCGTGAGCCTGAGCATAATCAGCAGCTTGCTCCATAAGACCAGAAGCCAAAAGATGTGGAAAATGACTGATTTGACTGGTTACACGGTCATGTTCAGCCGCATCAATCTCCACAAATCGTGACTTAAGCCCTGACAAGATGTCCTTAAGTTCAGGGATAGTTGTCTCTCTTGTTAGACTCGTCGGTGTGAAAATATAATAGGCATTTTCGAAAAGTGTCACGTCAGCTGCGATAGCCCCTGATTTATGGGAACCGGCCATAGGATGAGAACCTACAAACTGAACATTTTTACCTGTTAGGTAACGTTCGGCTGCCTCAACAATATCCAATTTAGTAGACCCTGCATCTGTGATGATGACATTATCTTTGAGCTCCAAGTCAGCCAACTCCTTCAAGTAGGCCACCGTTTGCTTAATTGGTACTGCAAGGATAATAACATCCGCAAGGGGAGCAAATTCTTTGAAATCACTTGTTGCATGGTCAACAATGCCACGCTCAAGTGCAAATATTTTACGAGAATAGTCAGAGCGATTATATCCAAGAATCTCATAATCAGGATGGTCCCTTTTAATCCCTAAGGCCAAGGAGCCACCAATCAAGCCCAATCCTGCGATATAAATAGTTTTCTTACTCATTACTACTCCCATCTATTGTCTGATGCTGCTTAAAAGTTTTTCACATAGTCACGGTGACGTGCTACCGCTTCTTTCAATTCTTCCATGTTATCAGAAGAGAATTTGCCCAAGATTTCATTGGCTACGACTGTAGCAACTACGGATTCCATAACGACACCCGCTGCAGGCAAGGCCGTTGGATCTGAACGCTCGACTGTCGCCTTGTATGGTTCATGTGTTTCGATATCCACTGACATCAATGGCTTGTATAGGGTTGGAATAGGTTTCATAACCCCACGGACCACAATCGGTTGCCCGTTGGTCATACCACCTTCAAAACCACCAAGGTTGTTAGTGCGACGCGTATAGCCATCCTCTTCATTCCAGAGAATCTCGTCCATTACTTGAGAGCCCTTGAGGTAGCCATCCTTGAAACCAAGACCAAATTCTACACCCTTGAAGGCATTGATAGATACAACTGCTTGAGCAATCTTGGCATCAAGTTTGGTATCCCATTGGACATAAGAACCAAGGCCAACAGGGACGCCGCCAACAACAGTTTCAACGACACCACCGATTGTGTCTCCCTCTTTTTTGATTTGGTCAATGTAATCTTTAATTTCTTGTTCACGTTCTTGGTTAACAACTGAAATCTCTGATTGTTGAGCCAATTCCTTGATTTGAGCGACTGTCAAATTCTCAGGCACATCAATTTCCTTACCACCAAAGACAACAACATGGTTAGCAATTTCAATACCAAGCTCAGCCAAGATACGTTTAGCGACAGCACCTACTGCCACACGCATAGTTGCTCTCACGCGCACTAGAACGTTCCAAAGAGTTACGCAAATCATCGAAACGGTATTTCATTCCACCAACTAAGTCAGCATGTCCTGGACGTGGGTGAGTGATTTTACGTTTGGTTTTCAAACGGTCCTCAATATCTTCCACAGCCATGATGTCCAACCATTTTTGATGGTCCTTATTGATAACATGAAGGGTGATTGGAGCCCCTGTTGTTTTCCCATGACGAACACCAGAAGTGATTTCAACCTTATCAGACTCAATTTTCATACGGCCACCACGACCATAGCCACCTTGACGACGTTTCAAATCGCCATTGATATCTTCAGCCGTCAAGGGAAGACCTGCTGGAACACCTTCGATAATTGCTGTTAAACGTGGGCCGTGAGACTCACCTGCTGTTAAATATCTCATTTATTTCTCCAAGTACTCTTTCATTTCAACTAAAGGAATTTGATTGATAGCTGCCTTACCAATCTCTGGAACGATAACTGTCTTAATGCTATTACCACGGGCTTTTTTGTCATGTGTGAGAGCTGTATAAAGCTCCTCAACACGCCATGGCTCATAGTCCACTGGCAAGCCAAATTTGACACACATCTCAGCAATTTGACGTGTGATTCCCTTAGGCATCAAACCTTTTTCCTCAGCAACACGTGAAATCTGAACCATTCCGATAGCTACCGCTTCACCGTGCATAACTTTACCGTAACCAGCTGTTTGTTCAACGGCATGCCCAATCGTATGACCAAAGTTTAGATACATACGAACGCCACCTTCAAACTCGTCTTCAACCACTACTTTACGCTTAACATTACATGAACGATAAATGATGGTTTCAGAGTTTTCTAGGATACTGTGAACTGAACCATCAATGCTTTCAAGCAAGTACCAAAGCTCAGGATCGTCAATCAAACCGTATTTGACAACCTCACCCATACCTTCAATCAATTCACGTTTACCAAGTGTCTCAAGAACATTAGGGTCAATCAAAACCCCATCAGGCTGAGCAAAAGTTCCCACGATATTTTTAGCAAATGGTGTGTTCACACCTGTCTTACCACCAATAGATGAATCCACCTGGGCAGTTAGACTGGTTGGAACCTGAACGAAGTGAATGCCACGCATATAGGTCGAAGCGACAAAGCCTGCCAAATCACCAACAACGCCACCACCAAGAGCAAGAATACCATCACTACGAGTCATGCCATTCTTAATCAAAAACTCATAAGCCTTATTAACAGTTTTAAGATTTTTACTTGCTTCACCTTCTAGGAAATCAAAAACGACTACCTCAAAACCTTCGTGCTCCAAGCTAAGCTTAACTTTTTCTGCATATAGAGCTCCCACATGATTGTCCGTGATAAGTGCAATCTTTTGTGGTTCCCAAAGTGACTTCACCCATTGACCGACGGTCTTAAGGGCTCCTTTTTCAATAATAATGTCATAAGGGTTATGCGTTAAATTTACCTCTAGTTTCATAGTCGTCCCCTCCTAGCTATTGTAAATATTTTCTAATTCCTGCCAAATGGCGTCTGTTGGCATGTCCTTGCCGGTCCACAATTTAAAGGCACCTGCTGCTTGATGAAGCAACATGCCAAGTCCATTCACAGCTCGATTCCCTGTTTTCTAGCCAAGGCCAAGAAAGGTGTTTCAAAAGGCTGATAAATGATATCAGCTACCAAGAGTCCCCTAGGAAATTTTGTGTCTGTAGGAATGGGCAAGGATTCGCCATCCATCCCCACACTCGTCGCATTCACCAATAAATCAGCCTGGCCTAGTTCCTCTTGAAAATACTCAAGATCATTTAAAGCATGAAACTCCAAAGTGGCAAGTTGCCTGTTCAAGTAAGGACTTAAAACTTTCTTTGCCTTATCCAATGACTGAGGGCGAACGTAGACACTGACTTTTTTTTTGCACCATCAAGAACTGCCTGCGTCACAATAGCTTTAGCGGCACCACCAGCACCCAAAATCATCAGATGAGCGTCTCTAGGGCTAAAGTCCTTTAGACTAGCAAAGAAGCCAAAACCGTCCGTATTATGACCAATCAAATGACCATCACGATTAACAACTGTATTGACGGCACCAATCAGTTGAGCTGCAGGACTAATTTCATCCAAAAAAAGGAATGACTGCTTCCTTATATGGCATCGACAAGTTGATACCGAACATGTTGTAACGTCTAATATTTTCAACTGTCTCAGCTAGGTCTGACTCTGGAATCTCCCAGCCACATAAACACCATTAACTTGTGTCTTTTCGAAGGCCGAATTATGAATGAATGGTGAAATAGAATGCTTGATAGGATTGGCAACAACAGCCGCTAGGCGTGTGTGTCCATCAATCTGCATCCAAAACCTCCCTGATTCTACGCATATCTGCAAGACCAACTTGTCCCGGAGCACTAGCATTATCAAGACTAGCAAAGGTCCATGATGACCCCACCAAATCTCCCGCAAAACGTGACAAACGACCTAGTTTACCCATTGACATAGTTACAAACTCTTGTTCAGGATTATAGGCCTTGAAACCACGTGTGAAGTTCATAAGGTCAAGAACATCCTGCTCATGCTTAGGCATAACCGCCACCTTAACCACTCTCGGCGTTAAGTTTGTCATCTCAGACAAAAGCTCCATAAGGTTTTCAGGGTCTCCTCAAAGTTATGATAGGACAAAACCAAGTTTTGAAAATTCGAGCATTTGGTTCAAAGACAGCCTTACGTGTGAAATACTCAAAATCAATATAATCTGGCGAATAGATAGCAGCTACATCCTTAATTAGTGCGATGTATTCCGCATCCGTTAACTCAAGCTTGCCACCCTCACGCGTCGTACGGATGGTAAAGACAATCTCAAAGCCTGCGAATTTCTCGAAAATAGCCGGAGCAACCGTTAAGATACTATCCTTATCTAAAAAATCTGCACGCCATTCTATAATGTCTGCCCCCTCAAAACGAGACAGTTCAAGCTCTTGTGCCTCCTCTAAACTAGTTGGCATAATCGGAACTACAATTTTCATTTATTTACCTTTATTGTGTATACTTTCAAATAATTTGATGTTGGATCATTAGGATTGACGGTAAAATCCGCTGGTAATTGTTGCAGGTTAACGAAGTCCGCTGTAACATCTCCCAAACCCTTACGCAGTTGTTTTTTAAACTGTTGCACGGTCATATTAGCAGCATTGGTACTTGCAATGATTGTCCCATGCTCTGATAAAATATCAAGACTCTGTGCAATTAACTTGTGGTAATCCTTATTTGCTGAGAAAGTGCGTTTCTTATTTCTGGCAAAGCTTGGCGGATCGATGACGATAAGGTCATAAGATAAGCTTTTTTCTTTGCATATTTGAAATAATCAAAGACATCCATCACGACCAAGCGATGATTGTCCATACTGAAACCATTAGCTTCAAAATGAGCCGTCGATAATTCACGTGAACGCTTAGCCAAATCAACTGATGTCGTTTCAATCGCTCCACCCATAGCCGCAGCAACTGAAAAAGCTGCCGTATAGGAGAACATATTCAAAACTGATTTACCCAAAGCTAGGCCATTAACTAAACCATCACGCACTTCATGCTGATCAAGGAAAATCCCCGTCATTAGCCCATCATTGAGGAAAACTTCATAAGTGACCCCATTTTCTAAAATGGTGAAGGTATCGGCCGCCTCTTGCCCAAAAAGATGGTCTGATTCGAAATCAAGACCCTTGAAGCGGATTTTCTCATAGCCTCCCAAGACCTCAGGAAAGACCGTTTGGAAAGCCTCTACAATAACATCCTTCAAGGAATAAACAAAGGCATTGTACCATGAAAAGAGGGCGTAATCGCCATATAGATCAATAGTGAGACCACCAAAATCGTCACCATCCTGGTTGAAAAGACGAAAAGCTGTCGTCAACTCATTATCATAATAGGATTGACGTTTGGCCTTAGCCCTTTCAAAAAGTCCTTGAAAATAAGTCACTGTCAATTTTTCTTTATTAGGGGACAGAAACCATCCTATCCCCTTATTTTGACTTGACAAATAGCCCGTTCCTAAAAAATCTTTGGACTGGCTATAAAGGTAAACCAACTGATCATTTTCAGTGATATTTGGAAAATCTTCCGCTAAAAGAAGCTGTTTTCCTTGTTTGATTTTTTTTCTCCGCAAAGGGACTTACCGTCAATATACTCATGTTACTATTATACCAAAAAATGCTATTATTTCTGTTTCGTAACTAGATTTTATCAATTATATGTCAAAGGAATATCACACTCAATGGCAGTAAATTTTTGAGAGTCATTATCTTATTTGGTATAATGATTAAGATAATATAGAATCAAAGGAAGTATTACTTTGAAAAAAAATTACTGAAGCCTTTTGGAAAGGAGTTTCATCAAGACTTGGATTTATCCTCTTGTTACTCTTCTTTTACTGGCTAAAAACCATATTCGCTTATTACGTCAACATTAATCTTGAGTTGGAAAGCAGATATCAGGTTATGCTTTCGCTGATTAACCCTATTCCACTAGGATTAATGCTTCTAGGTTTAGGACTATACTTCAAGAAACGACGTTTCTTTTATAGCATTACCATTGCTATCTATGTCATCCTCAACCTCTTACTTATTGCTAATGTGATTTACTTTGGAGAGTTTACAGACTTCATCACTGTAAATACCATCCTAGCAAGTTCTAGTTCGGCAGCAGGACTAGGAGACTCCGCCAAGAACCTTCTTGAGCCAAGCTATCTCTTCTACCTGATTGATGTACCTTTCTTCATCTATGCTGGTTTCAGGAAGAAGCTTAAGATGGACAGCAAGCCATTTAACAAACGAGCTAGTTTTGCCGTCACTGCACTGTCGACACTCCTTCTCTCAGTTAACCTCTTCTTAGCGGAAGTTAACCGTGGCGAGTTGTTGACACGTGGTTTCTCAAATAACTATATTGTTCGTGCTATGGGGATTCCCTTCTTCACAGCCTATTCTGGTAACTTAACTTATCAGGCCTCACAGGCTCGTTCATCTGCAACAGCTGAGGATATGAAAAAAGGTTGAAGCTTACGTTAAGGAGCACTACGCGGCACTGATCCTAAGTATTACGGAATTGCTAAAGGAAGAAACGTCATCGTTATTCACCTGGAAAGCTTCCAACAGTTCCTTATTGACTACAAGCTCAAAGTAGACGGTCAAGAATATGAGGTTACACCATTCATCAATTCCATTTACCACTCAAACGAGACGCTAGCCTTTTCAAACTTCTTCCACCAAGTTAAATCAGGGAAAACTTCTGATGCTGAAACCTTGATGGAAACGTCTCTCTTTGGACTAAGCACAGGCTCATACATGGTAAACTATGGTGGTACCAATACAGCCTATGCTGCGCCATCTATCCTAGCTCAAACAGGCGACTATACGTCAGCTGTTTTCCACGGAAACACTGGATCCTTCTGGAATCGTAATAATACCTATAAACAATGGGGTTATAACTACTTCTTTGACTCATCAGCCTTCACTGAAAAAACTGATGAAAACTCCTTCCAGTATGGTCTAAATGACAAGTACATGTTCCCAGATTCCATCAAATATCTGGAACAAATGCAACAACCTTTCTACGTTAAATACCTTACAGTATCTAACCACTACCCATACACTTCACTCTCAGGCGATGAAAAGGAACAAGGTTTCCCACTCGCTGAAACAAAAGACGAAACAGTCAACGGATATTTTGCAACAGCTAACTATCTTGACTCAGCAATCAAAGACTTCTTTGATTACCTTAAGGAAACTGGTCTTTACGACAACTCAATTATTGTCATGTACGGTGACCACTATGGTATCTCTGATACACGAAGTAGCAATCTTGCTGAACTTCTCGGTAAGAACCCTGAAACTTGGTCAAACTATGATAAGGCCATGCTTCAACGTGTTCCTTACATGATTCATATTCCAGGATATACTGGTGGTGGCATCTCTAACACCTTTGGCGGTGAGGTCGATGCCCTTCCAACTCTCCTTCACATTCTTGGTGTTGACACTAGCTCTTATATCCAGATGGGACAAGACCTCCTATCTCCTGATAACAAGCAAATTGTCGCATTTAGAACCTCAGGTCAATATGTTACTCCTCAATACACTAGCTATTCTGGTCGACTCTATAATACTCAAACAGGGGAAGAAATTACCAACCCTGATGAAACGACTAAAAAGGATAACGAAGCCATTCGTAAGGCAGTAGCCACTCAGCTTTCAATGAGTGACGCTGTTCAAACAGGTGACCTCCTTCGTTTCTATACACCAAATGGTTTGAAACCTGTTGATTCTAGCAAGATTTCCTACACGAAACAGATGGATCAACTGAAACAGATCAACAAAAAGCTGAAAGATAAATCAACTAGCCTCTACAAGCAGAAAGGCAATAAATCAACAGCTGATCTATTCAAGACGCCATCTTACAAGGAGCTACATCCTGTAGAATCCGAATCAAGCTCTAGCTCAAGTTCGGGTGAATCAGAGCCAAGCAGCTCTTCAACGGAACAACAATAACCCCTAAAGGCAGTCCAATATGGACTGCCTTTTTAGATTAAACAAGTCTCAATAGTGCTTAACTGGAAAATTGTAACTCTCATATCAGTCGCTTCAAACATATTTCTTGCTAGTTTGCTATAAGCGTGATTAAATAGGATTTGTAAGAAAACTTATAAAGGAGAACCGATATGAATCCAATGGAATTATTTAACCAAGTAAAAGAAATGATCGAAAAGAAAGATTTCGAAGCTGCTAAAAAGTTTGTCGATGAAAACAAAGATGATTTGGGCGAGTACTTCGACCAAGCTAAATCTCTTGTTTCAGGTAACGAAATGGTCAGTGGAGCTTTAGACAAGATTAAAGGCCTATTCTAAGACGAAATCCCCGCAATCAATAGGATTGCAGGGATTTTTTATATTTAGAAGTCCTATTTAGAGACGGTGCCCATCTTAGTCTAAAATTTTTTAGAACAAGCAAAAAAAGAGATTCCCTAAGGAACCTCTTTTCATTCTATATGACTATAGAATTATTTTTTCAAGTTGTAGAATGATTTTAAACCACGGTATTCTGCAACTTCACCAAGTTGGTCTTCGATACGAAGCAATTGGTTGTATTTAGCGATACGGTCAGTACGTGACAATGAACCTGTCTTGATTTGACCAGCGTTAGTTGCAACTGCGATATCAGCGATTGTTGAATCTTCAGTTTCACCTGAACGGTGTGATACTACTGCTGTGTATCCAGCTTCTTTCGCCATTTCGATAGCGTCGAAAGTTTCAGTCAAAGTACCGATTTGGTTAACTTTGATAAGGATTGAGTTAGCAGCGTGTTCTGCAATACCTTTTTCAAGGTAAGCTGTGTTAGTTACGAAGAAGTCGTCACCAACCAATTGAACTTTACCACCAAGACGTTCAGTAAGAGCTTTCCAACCGTCCCAGTCGTTTTCGTCCATACCATCTTCGATAGTGATGATTGGGTATTTGTTAACCAATTCTTCAAGGTAGTCGATTTGTTCTGCAGCAGTACGAACAGCAGCGCCTTCACCTTCAAATTTAGTGTAGTCGTAAACTTTACGTTCTGCATCGTAGAATTCAGATGATGCACAGTCAAATCCGATAAATACGTCTTTACCTGGTACATATCCAGCAGCTTCGATAGCTTTGATGATAGTTTCAACACCATCTTCAGTTCCGTCGAAACGAGGTGCGAAACCACCTTCGTCACCTACGGCTGTTTCAAGTCCACGTTCTTTAAGGATTTTCTTAAGTGCGTGGAAGATTTCAGCACCCCAACGAAGAGCTTCTTTGAATGTTGGTGCACCAGCAGGTACGATCATGAATTCTTGGAAAGCGATTGGAGCGTCTGAGTGAGAACCACCGTTGATGATGTTCATCATTGGAGTTGGAAGAACTTTAGTGTTGAATCCGCCAAGGTAGCTGTAAAGTGGAACTTCAAGGTAGTCAGCAGCTGCGCGTGCTACAGCGATAGACACACCAAGAATAGCGTTGGCACCAAGTTTACCTTTGTTTGGAGTACCGTCAAGAGCGATCATTGCGCGGTCAATACCTTGTTGATCACGTACGTCGAATCCGATGATGTGTTCAGCAATAACGTTGTTTACGTTATCAACTGCTTTTTGAGTACCAAGACCACCGTAACGAGCTTTGTCACCATCACGAAGTTCTACTGCTTCGTGTTCACCAGTTGAAGCTCCTGAAGGAACCATACCGCGACCGAATGCACCAGATTCAGTGTAAACTTCTACTTCAAGTGTTGGGTTACCGCGTGAGTCAAGGACTTCGCGTGCGTAAACATCAGTAATAATTGACATTACAATACTCTCCTTATGAGTTAAAATTTTTTACACCTATATATTACCATAATATCAAGGCTTAAGCAAATTAAAACCAGAATTTTCTAGCGATTTTCTATTTTTTAATATTTTCAATTGTTTTTGAAAATCTCAGAAAACGACCCGAATGAAAAGGAATTCAAAATATTGTATAATACAAGTAGAAAACTTACAGGAGATTCCTATGACTTCACTTGAAAACAAAGTACTCCAATGCGCTAGTGGCGAAAAACGCCTTAATCCCGATGAACTTCGTCAGTATTTTGGAACCTATGCGGAACGTGTAGTCCTAGCTGTTCTATTGGAAAATGCTGAAAAGAAAACTGTAATTGACCATTTTCCGCAGATTTTAAAAGACTTACAAGCCGTTTACCCGAATCTTAGTCTCAAGCTATCGCCAAAGTTAGCTGACCAGATACAATTTACCTATATCAAAACGGCTCAAGCACTCAACATTTCAGCTACTATCGTGGACGAGGCCAAGGCCCATTCACCATACGGTCTTATTGTACATAGTAATCAAGCAGAGAATCTTGATAAAGTGTTATTTTCAGAGCTCTATCCTGATACCCTCGCTCCTAAAGAAACTGAACCTGTTACTGAAAAAAAAGGATTTTTCGCTAAACTATTTGGAAAATAAAAGCTGATGCAAAGTCAGCTTTTTCTTATATCACAATGTTTTACTGAGCTTGATGAGATTTCCAATATTGAGTCCTGTTCGATAGAGATTCTCTTTAGCAGCAGCTAAAACTTGGTCTAAGTCTGCTACTTTTCCAATAATGGGAAAGGCAGCTGAAATGCCTGCTACCGGAAAATCAGGCAAATCATCCTTCAAACTACCGCAGATAGCAATGACAGGAATAGCTGATGGTGTCCGCCTAGCCACCCCGACCGGTGCCTTACCAGACAAGGACTGGCTATCCATACGTCCTTCTCCTACTATAACCAAATCAGCAGACATCACACGTTGGTCAAAATCAACACAATCAAGTACAAAGTCAATCCCTGATTTAATTTCTGCATCTGCAAAGGCCACCAGGCCTGCAGCCATGCCTCCCCCCGCTCCGGAACCAGCCAGTTTTAAAACTTCAGGAGCAAAGTCAGTGTAGAATTGTGACATATCTTGGTCAACTTTTTTTAAATTGTGAAGGAGACAAGCCTTTTTTGTTCACCAAAATATAGGTCGCTCCATGTTGACCACACAAGGGGTTGTCTACATCAGTAATCAGACGAATGGTGACACCAGACAAATCAAGCTTATTTTTAGAGGATACCTTCTTAATGAGACCAAGATTAGCACCTATTGGCTCAAGCTCCTGTCCCTCAGAATCATAAAAACGATAACCCAATCCATATGCCATACCAATACCACCATCATTGGTAGCAGATCCACCTACGCCTATAATAAAATCTCGGACGCCAGATTGAACCAAATGAACAATTAGTTCACCTACTCCTTGTGTCGTTAGAGCTAGAGGATTTCGTTTCTCCTTAGAAATATGCTCCAAGCCACAAATCGCAGCCATTTCAAAAATGGCAGTCTGGCCATTGCTAGCAAAAAAAACACTTCCATCACTTGTATAGGCATGAGGAATCTTGATACTTTTCTTCTCAAGATTTAGATTTTCAGCAAGAGCATCTAAGGTACCTTCGCCACCATCGCCTATTGGCATGAGGTCAAAATCAGCGTCGGGTAAGGCATTTTCAAAGCCCGATTTGAGAGCTAAGGCGACCTCTTTTGCAGATAAACTTTCCTTAAATGAATCAGGTGCAATCAAAATTCGCATGATGTCCTCCTTCTATTTTTCTTTTAGGTAAGGGGATAAAGCCTGAACTAACTCTTCCGTCATATGTCGAGGACCTCGAACAGTTTTAATACCTAAACTCTTTAGTCTATCACTATCAAAGTCAGTGTCATTAAAAGTGTATAAGGCTTAATCCGCATCAACTCTTTAATACTCTCCTCTTCACGATAACCTTGATTAGGGATATTTGCCTCTAAAACCTGACAGAGGTAACGGATGGCCTTGGTAGGTGCCGTAATATAGATAGCCACAAAATCTCCCTTTTGCATACTAGCTTTCTGTGTCCAAAGAATCTCCTCATTTGCGGAAAACTCCTCCCCAATATCGTAGTATTTCAAATTTACCGGGATAATCCAATAATGAGGCTCCGAAGCCTTTCTAAGATGTTTGGGAGCCACTAGGGAACGACTTTCACTAAGAAGCTCAAAAATGGTCTGGTCCGGCAAGGTCTCATCTAAAACAAGACTAACCCAGGTCTTCTTGGACATATGGTAACTAGGAAAAACGCCATCCATTTTCAAGAGTTTATCCATTTGCTTCGGATTAACCTTGAGGTTAACCACATCATATGTTAATTCCGCCTTTTCTCCATCAAGCCCTAGTTTTTCTCCCTTAAGAGGAAAAAACAAGGCATACCATTTACCATCAACTCTAAAAGATAGATAGCTTGGTTCCTTCTCGAAAGGATGGTCTGCTTGGTCTGAAAATTCTTGAGCTAAAAATTTAGCCAGGCGATTAGCTTGTGGAGATGAGAATAATTGATCTTCATAACAAGAATCAGCTACCTGTGACAGAAGTTCTCCATAAGCTTCTCTGACTTGACCAACGTAAGTTCCAGTAGCCTGAGGACTCCTGAAGATATCATAAGGCTCATCAAGATCACTATCGACAACCTGTCCCGTCAACTTACCTTCTAAATCAATAAACAATCGAGCTTCAAGTTCTTCAGCTATCAGTGTTTTTCTGAACTCGTAGCCTTGCTCGGTAGCTGTAAAACCAAAAGGCTCTAGGCTATCAGGTTTTAGGACTTTCTTTTTAAAATAAGCATCCTCAAAAGTCATTGGTTCTCCCTTTTTCTAAAAAAGAGAAGTTGAGACAAACTTATGTCCCAACTCCTTTTTTATTTTGTTGACTGACGTAAGGTAAGACCATGATTAAGAATAACATCTTTTTCTTCAAGCTCTTCCTTATTCATGATTTTAGTCAACATACGCATGCTAACCGCCCCTAAATCATAGAGAGGATGATTAATACTAGAAAGGTTTGGACGTGTATAACTTGTAATTGGTGAATCATTGCTTGTGATGATTTCGAAGTCTTCTGGAACAGATTTACCTGCAGCAAAGAGGCCATTCAAGAGACCCGCAGCCAATTCATCTTCCCCAACATAGGCAGCAGTGCACCAGAGTTCAAGACACGTTGTGCTAAATCAAAGCCGTCTTTATAGCTATATTTAGCTTCAAAGACAAGTCCTTCATTGTAGCGCAAATTATTCTTTTCAAGTCCAGCCTTATAACCAGCTAGACGGAGCTTACCATTAATATCATCAATTAGTGGTCCTGATACAAAAGCAACCTTTTCATTACTTTTAGCAAGCTGCGTTACAGAATCCTCAACGGCAGCTTTATAGTCTATGTTAACACTCGGTAATTGGTGTTCGAGGTCCACTGTTCCTGCTAGGACAATCGGCGTACGAGTACGAGAAAATTCTGCACGAATTTTTTCCGTCAAGTGGTGACCCATGAAGATGATACCATCTACTTGTTTGGCAAATAGAGAGTTAATCACGGTAACTTCGTGATCGTCATTTTCATCACTAGATGCAAGAACAATATTGTACTTGTACATGGTTGCAATATCATCAATCCCCCTTGCTAAAGTAGCAAAATAACTATTAGCAATATTTGGAATAACAACTCCTACAGTAGTGGTTTTCTTACTCGCCAAAGCCACGCGCAACCGCATTTGGACGGTAATCCAAACGATCAATGACCTCAAGCACTTTTTTTTCGGGTGTTTTCTTTTACATTTTTATTTCCATTTACCACACGAGACACAGTCGCCATCGAAACACCTGCTTCACGCGCAACGTCGTATATAGTAATTGTTTCATCAGTATTCATAAAAACACTTCCTTTCTCATTTTACGCTCACTTATTCATGCTAATTGTATCAGATTCTGAAAACACTTTCAATTATTTTGACTGATTTTTTACAAAAAAATGAAAGGGATTCCTTCTTCATGGTTATGAGGAAGAAAGCCATTTCAGAAAAAGGCTCTCATTTCGTGTTTCCAAGACTATCCATCGCTTACAAAACTAGCCTAAAAAAAGTCTCAATGAAAGTAAATGATTTAATGAAAAGCCAAAAAACAACTTGCATTTTCCCTATAAAAGTGACAGAATGAGTGTAAGAAATACAAAGGAGTTTTTTCTATGTCTAAACTTGATCGCATTCGTCATTTTTTGAATGAAAATAAAGCAGGGCTAGCTATTGTTTCAGATCCTGTAACTGTCAATTATCTTACTGGTTTTGATTGTGACCCACATGAACGCCAAATGTTCCTCTTCGTCTACGAAAATCGTGAACCTGCCCTCTTTGTTCCTGCTCTTGAGGTTGCACGTGCCTCTGCTGTACTCGACTTCCCAGTCTTTGGTTATGTGGATTCTGAAAATCCATGGCAAAAAATCAAAGCTGGCCTAGCAAGTACAGACAGCCCTATTATTTATGCAGAGTTTGACAATCTCAATGTGACTAAGTTCCAAGGATTGCAAACGGTCTTTGAAGGTCGCTTTGAAAACTTGACACCATTCATTCAAAAAATGCGCGTTATCAAGTCAGCTGATGAAATTCAAAAAATGATTGTTGCCGGTGATTATGCTGATAAAGCTGTTAATATCGGTTTCGACAATATCTCTCTTGACGTTACTGAAACAGACATCATTGCTCAAATCGAATTTGGCATCAAACGCTTGGGCTATGAAATGAGCTTTGAAACTATGGTCTTGACTGGTAACAATGCAGCCAACCCACACGGCATTCCTGGAAGCAACAAAATTGAAAAAGATGCTCTTCTTCTCTTCGACTTGGGCTGTATGGTGAATGGCTATGCTTCAGATATGACGCGAACAGTCGACTGTTGGAAAACCCGATGATTTCAAAAAAAGAAATCTACCACTTGACTTTAGAAGCTCAACAGGCTGCTAGATATGATTAAACCAGGTGTAACTGCCAGCGAAGTCGATGCTGCAGCACGTAATGTTATTGAAAAAGCTGGTTACGGCGAATACTTCAACCACCGTCTGGGACATGGGCTTGGTATGGATGTCCACGAGTTCCCTTCAATCATGGAAGGAAATGACTTGGTAATCGAAGAAGGAATGTGTTTCTCTGTTGAACCAGGTATTTACATTCCTGAAAAAGTTGGTGTTCGTATTGAGGACTGTGGTTATGTGACAAAAGATGGCTTTGAAGTCTTCACACACACACCAAAAGAATTGCTCTATTTTGATGTCTAATTAATAAACATGGGTCTTCAATTAAATTGAAGATCTTTTTGTTTGTAGCCAAATCGAAAACACCAAAAAAGCGACTCATTGAGAGTCAGCTTTTGCTATTTTTCCTCATGCTCTTGTCTAAGATAGTCAAGTCCTTCTTCAATCCATCCTGCATTGCTTCTGCCAAGGGTTTAAAGCCATAGTTCAAACGACTATCTGAGAAACGATGACGATGAGGGATTTTATTTTTTTCTTCCTCAAGGGTTCTCAAAGAAAGACTGGCCTTTTGTGTAAATTCATCAAAATCAACAACTTGAACCAAGACCTCCTGGTCTACCTTGAGGGTATTGTAGATGTTGTCGATATAACCTGTCTTAATCTCCGAGATGTGAATCAAGCCTGTGGTACCATTTTCCAATGAAACAAAGGCACCGTAAGGCTTGATGCCTGTGATAACACCCCTAAGCTTGTCTCCAATTTTCATCTTAGTCTGCTACCTCAACTGTTTCAATCACAACATCCTCAAGTGGCTTATCTTGAGCTCCAACCTCAACATTGGCAATCTCATCAAGCACCTTGTAAGAGTCTTCATCCACCAATTGACCAAAGACTGTGTGACGACGGTCTAGGTGAGGTGTTCCACCATTTTCAGCATAAGCTTCCGCGATTGGTGCTGGCCAACCACCACGTTCGAGTTCCTTTTTAGCATAAGGAATTTCAGGCGTTTGAACGATGAAGAACTGGCTACCATTAGTATCTGGTCCAGCATTGGCCATAGAAAGCGCACCACGGAGGTTATAGAGCTCTTCAGAAAATTCATCCTGGAAGCTACCACCGAAACTTGACTCACCACCCATACCAGTACCAGTTGGGTCACCACCTTGAATCATAAAGTCCTTGATAATACGGTGGAAAATCACACCGTCATAGTAGCCACTCTTGGCCAAATTGACAAAGTTAGTAACTGTTAATGGTGCATGATCAGGGAAAAGCTTGATGACCAAATCACCATGGTTTGTTTTAATTGTTGCGACTGGACCTTCTACTGCATCCAAGTCAAGTTGTGGGAAATGAAGTTCTTTTTCTACCAATCCGAGTTCCTCCAAGCATTGAAAATGCCATCTTCTTCTACTGTTCCTGTAACGTAATCTGCTTTTTCTTTCAATTCTGGTGCGGCATTACCCATGGCAATCTTAAGTCCAACATAGTCAAAAATCTCCATATCATTTGGACCATCACCAAACATCATAGCATTGACCGGTTTAAGGTTTTCATGCTCCAAGACATGCTCGACACCAGATGCTTTTGAGATACCATTTGCTACGACGTCAGATGAGTGTTCGTGCCAAGGTACCATACGAACATGTGTCGCAAGTTCTTCTGGTAACTCAAGCTCACCATCATTTTCCGCAAAAGTCCACATATGGTAAACATCGTTCGACAAATGGAAGTCTGGCTCCACATCACAAAGACCATAGACTGGTTTCATAGCATCATCAATCAAATCTGAACGCTCTGAGACAACTGGCTTATCCTTACCGGCAAAGCCCCAAGCAATCCCAATCTCTTTGCACCAAGCAACAAAGGCTTCTGTAACTTCACGAGCTAGGGGCTGGTTATAAATTTCTTCCCCTTTTCGATTAATCACATAAGTTCCATTGATGGTTACAAAATAATCGGGCTCTAAGTCTCGAATGTCCTCAACGACACCATAGTAGCCACGTCCTGTGGCAATCCCCGTCAAAATTCCTTTTTCTTTAAGCCCTTTGAAAACAGCCTTAATAGACTCAGGAATGTAGCCTGTCTTTTTGACACGAAGGGTGTCGTCAATGTCGAAGAAAACAATCTTTGTCTTCTTGGCCTTGTATTTTGTTTTAGCATCTACTGGCATCGCTAATCTCCTTTACAGTATCACGACCAGAGTTAGGTATACCTGCTATCCTAACTAAAGACCGTATGGTACTCCCATTATATCATGTCTTAAAGCCAAAAACAAAAAATCATCTAGGACTATAGCAGTCTTAGATGATAGGCGTTTTAACGGTTAACACTCTTGATAATACGTTTAATATCACGTTCTTGTTCACGACGTTTGATAGACTCACGTTTATCGTAATCGTGTTTCCCTTTAGCAATACCAAGCAATACCTTGGCAAAACCGTTTTTTAGGTACACCTTCAAAGGAACCAAGGTCATTCCTGTTCCCTTAAGGTCATTTTGAAGTTTGGTGATTTGCTTCTTCTTAAGCAATAATTTTCTCGTACGGTCTGGATCTTGATTCCAAATATTACCTTGCTCAAACGGAGCAATATGAACATTGATTAACCAAGCCTCACCGTTCTTGATTTGGGCATAGCCATCTTTTAGTTGGATGCGTGCCGCACGAACGGATTTGATCTCCGTCCCTGTCAACACGATACCCGCTTCAATAGTATCAACGATACTATAGTCATGTCTAGCCTTTTTATTCTGAGCAACAACATTGCCTTCACCCTTTGGCATAGCAGTCCCTCCATTCTCATCCTATTTTCGTTTTTTAGCAACGTCCTTGTAGAAAGGTTTGTTCCCTTTCTTCTTACGACGGCCACTCTCACGTCCCTTGTTATCATTATGAGGACGGTTTTGATTCTTACGCTTGTCGGGTTTCTTAGATGACTTACGTTTTTCGTCATAAGAGCCTTTACGACCATTAGCATCTTGATGGTTACGGTTATCCCCACGTTTACCACGACGTTCGAAGTCTCCATTTTGACGGTCACGACGTGGACCTCTATTGCGGAAGGCTTTCGCCTTCTCTTCACGTTCCTGACGAGCCTTGTGGTCTACTTTCTCAGTAACATCATACTCGCTTGGAAGGTATTGGAAGTCAATGTCTCCCGTTTCCTTATCCGCGCGTGTTAATTTGACACGAATAGGCTGACCAACACGGAAAGTCTTACCAGTTTTCTCACCCTGAAGTGTCATGGTACGTTCATTGTAATTGTAAAATTCTGGAAGGGTCGTGATGTGAACCAAACCTTCGATGGTATTTGGCAATTCGACAAACATACCGAATTTAACCACACTTCCGACAATACCATCGAATTCTTGGCCAACAAACTCTTCCATGTATTCCGCTTTTTTCATAGCTTCAACGACACGTTCGGCATCAATGGCACGACGTTCAAGAGTTGAAGATGATGTCGCTAACTCAGGAATAACCTCTTCAAAATGTTCACGCGTTTCTTGAGACATATTGTTAGTGTACTCACGAATCATTCGGTGAACCAAGAGGTCTGGGTAACGACGGATTGGACTAGTAAAGTGGGTATAATACTGAGCCGCAAGTCCATAGTGTCCGTGATTGTGTTCTGAATAGCGAGCTGTTGCATTGAACGAAGCAGCATCATGTTCATGACCTCTGCTCCAGGTTTCCCCTGAACTTTGGCCATAAACTCTTGCAAGTCTAGCTGATCCATCTTATTGGCAGTCCCTTTGATTTGAACACCAAAGATAGAAGCATAATCCATGAAGCGTTGCAATTTCTCAGCTTTTGGCTCTTCGTGGATACGGTAAATAAATGGCAACTTAGCTTTGGCGAAGTGCTCTGCCACACATTCATTGGCAGCCAACATGAAGGATTCAATCATTCGCTCGGCTGTTCCACGTTCACGCACCACGATATCCACTGGCATCCCCTTCTCATTGACCAAGATACGAGCTTCAGATGTATCAAAGTTAAGGGCACCACGACGCTCACGCATGTCTTCTAAAATCTTATGCAATTCTGCCATAGCTGATACAGAATCCATGATTGGCTTAAACTGCTCAATCTTTTCTGGATTTCCAGCCAACATCTCATTGACATCACTGTAGGTCATACGGAAGGTTGTATTAATCACAGATTGGCAAATCTTATGATTAACCACCTTACCTTTTGGAGTAATCTCCATAATAGCTGACTGAGTCAAGCGGTCAACATTGGGATTTAGTGAACAAATACCATTTGAAAGACGCTCAGGCAACATTGGCACCACGCGGTCTGTCACATAAACAGAGGTCCACGTGCTACAGCCTCACGGTTAAGAGCAGACCCTTCAGTGACATAGTAGGACACATCGGCAATATGAACACCAAGTTCAAAGTTACCATTTGGCAAATGTTTGATATGGACCGCATCGTCCAAGTCCTTAGCATCGCTCCGTCAATAGTAAAGGTTACTTCTTGACGAAGGTCAACACGACCAACGAGGTCTTCTTGACTCGGTGCATCTGGGACAGCTTCTGCTTCCGCCATGACATCCTCTGGGAACTCTGAAACAATATCCATTGATTCCAAGACTTCCAAGACATCAATACCAGCATCCCCCTGATGACCAATAATGTCACGAACACTTCCTACGAAATAATCATAGTGACGGTTAGGGTATTTTTCAATATCAACCTTGATAATTTCAGTACCATCTAGGGCAACTGGTTCTTTCTTGATATAAATTGGCTGCTGAATTTTTTGGTTTTTAGACTTAATGTAACCCGCATAGTTCTTTCTCGTCGCTAAGGATAAATTTCCCTACAACAGTCTTAAGTGAACGTTCTACAATTTCAACAACTCGTGCTTCTGCTGCTGTCCCACGCAAACGATCTGCTGGTTTCTTGATGACAACGGCAACAGTATCACCGTCAATGGCATGGCCAACATCATTACGACCAATGAACATATCATCTTCACTGTCATCGACATGCAAAAAACCAAAGCCGTTCTTATTGGCACGGAAGACACCTTCAACAGTCACCTGATTAGGATTTTCTTTCTTAGGACGCAAGGATACAGAGCCATCTCGGTTAAAACGCAACTGCCCCTTACTTTCCATGGCTGATATGGCTTGATGAGCTGAGGGAACTTTTCTCCCCCAGCATGATTAAGAGCTGGGCAATGTCGTTTACACTGGATTTCCCATGCTCCTTCAAATAATTTATAATAGATTCTTTCATGATTTCCTTTTCTTTTATTTATTGACTATAACGCAAAAAATGAGCCAACCTCAGTCAGCTCATTACTTACTTGAGAGAATGGAAAGGACGATTGCATCTACAATCCATAGAAAAACCATGATTCCTGTAAAGCGTTGCATAAAGGCTTCAAAACCACGTGGTTTACTACGTTCAAATAGTGCTTCTGACCCACCACCATCAAAGACATTGCTACTTGGATTTTTTTGTGGCTGCATGAATACCGCAATCACAATAATAGCTGACATCACCAAGAGCAGCGTTAATAATAAGTCGTACATAGTTATTCCTCCGAAAAAGTCCTTTTTATTCTACCATAGAACCCTTTAAGATTCAACATGTAAGGTTACTTTTCTATCCTTGGGGCAGAATTTGGGTACCTGAATTTTCTCAGGATGATTTTGTTTATTTTTACTTGTGAGATAGTTGATGCTCCCACATTCACTACACTTTAAATTGATTTTAACTCTCACCTATATTCTTGACTCCTAGCGATTTTCTAAAGATGATTAAGGACCAGACAAAATTTCCAGAGACGATCATTGCCGTCACAAAGAAAACCCAGCGATAACCTAGACCTGTCGCAACTGCTGACCAACAAAGGGACCTAAAACTTGTCCAATATATGAAAAGCTTTGATTAAAGCTAAATATTCTTGAGATTCCTTCTTTGGGTGTCATCTTGGTCAATAAAGAATTGACACTAGGCATAAGGCACCCACACCGAAGCCATAGGCAAAACGTAAGATACCCAATTGCAAGGCTGAACCGGCAAAACCACAAAGGAAATACAAGAGGAAGCTATAAAATAGCCCCATTAAAAGCAAGCGATGATTCCCAATACGGTCTCCCACTTTTCCCAGAAAAGGGGTACTCAAGAGACTAGAGAAGCCCATAGCAGAAACTATTAACCCTGAGTAAAAAAGGATATTGTCCCTCTGACCTAAATAACGAATGTAAAGGGCCAACATAGGCGCAATCGATTGGGCAGAAATCTGGATAATCATACTGTCACAAAAAGGCCAATCAAGATAGATTTGCTAGGAATTTTCGCAAAAACCTGAGAAAGAGTCATCATCTCTCCCTTTTCGATAGGTTGAAAATTCTCTCGCAAACCAAAGACAGTTAAGAGGCAGCAGATAAATAGAATGAGGCCCACCAATAAAAAGGTCCCTCTCATACCAAACGCCTCAGACAAGGTACCCCCTAACAAAGGACCAATCAGAACACCTGCCGTTAGACCCGTAGACAAGGTCCCCAAGGCATAGCCAGAACGGTTCTGAGGAACCTGGCTAGCAATTAAAGCTGTGGCATTTGGGACATAGCCCGCAAACAAACCATTCAGCGTTCTTAAGAAAAGCAGCCAGAAAACATTTGGGACTAAGGCAAGACCTCCCATTGTAAAAGTCATCACCATGCTAGCTCTAATCATCATGGGCTTTCGACCATAACGGTCAGCCAAGCGTCCCCAAATAGGGGAAACCAAGGCAGAGGCTAGGCAGAGATGGCAACAGACAAGCCAGTATACCATTCAACCATGTCTCCTTTAACACCCAGTTCCTCAATATAGAGGGCCATGAAAGGCATAACAATGGAGAAACTAGCTCCAGTAAAAAAGGTTCCTATCCATGCAATTTTAAGGTTACGTTGCCAATCAGTACTTTTAAGTTCTTTTTGGCGCAAATAATCATCTTCTTTCTAAAATTCACTATCCATTATATCACAATGGCTAGCTATGAGGAGCTCGTTAAATCATTTATTGCGCTCTTCACCTTCTCCTTCAAATCATCGAGACTACCGTTATTATCAAGAACCAAGCTGGCATAAGGCATTTTCTCAGCTAAAGACATCTGGCTATCAATACGCAGCTTAGCTTCCTCAACACTTAAGTGATTACGTTTCATCAAGCGTTGGCACTGGATCTCCGGTGACACTGCCACCAACCAAATCTGATCAAACCAGTCCTGATACCCATTTTCAATAAGCAAGGGAATATCCATGAAAAAAACATCTTCTTCCTTGGCCAAACGCTCCCTCTGGCTGCTAGTTCCTCTCGAATAATTGTCCCTTGAATCTCAGCAGACCGCTGTCTCATCTCCTCATTGGAAAAAATCAGTTGCCCTAGTTTTGGACGATTCAATTCTCCATTAGGAAGGAGAATTCCCTCTCCCAACCAATCAAGCAAGGCACGGTACAGACGGCCCCCTTGGGCCTGCATGTCGTGTACAAGCTGATCAGCGTCAATGACCTTGTAACCTGCCTCTTTAATCATTTCAACAACAGTAGATTTTCCTGAAGCAATACCACCTGTTAATCCAATAATCATCGTTTTTGACAATGAGGACACAAATGTGTTCCTCTCCCTCCTAACTTGATTTTCTCAATTGTGCTTGCGCAGCGTGGACAAGGCTGTCCCGTCTTTCCGTAAACCTGCAAATAGTTCTGCATGGTCCATCCTCACCAAGGGCATTACGGTAGGTCCTTATGGTTGAGCCACCTTTTTCAATTCCTAGCTGTAAAATAGCAATCGTTTGATCGTGGACCCGCTTCATGGCTGCCTTGCTAAGTTTCTTTGCTGGCGTCTCAGGATGAACCTTAGCTGCCCAAAGCACCTCATCAACATAGATATTGCCTAGACCAGCCACTAATTTCTGCTCCAAAAGGAGACTTTTAATAGGCTTGGCAGAGGTCATCAAGGCTCTCTCAAACGGAGCATATTTAAAAGCCTTCTTAGTAGGCTCAGGACCAAGCTTTTTCTTTGTAAAATAAGCCTCCTCTTGATTTTTAGCCAATAAATCAAAGGTCCCAAACTTGCGGACATCCTGATAAACAAGAGTCGATCCATCATCTAAGGTAAAGAAAAGATGGAAATGCTTATTAGCAGGAACCTGATCTGTAAACAAGAGGTATTTTCCTTCCATGCGCAAGTGGGAAACCATAATCAATTGTCCAAAGTCAAAAATCAAGTACTTACCTCTACGTCGCATGGCTTGAATAGTTTGGCCAGGTAAGTCATTTAAAAAACTATCATAGGAGGTCTTAATCATTTTCGGGACCTTAACTTCAACAGACGAAATGGTCCGACTTACTACCAATCTTTCTAACCCTCGTCTAACAGTTTCTACCTCAGGTAACTCAGGCATCTGCTCCTCCTTCTAACAAGAAAGCCGAGCAAGTGCCCAGCTTTTTAATATTCTTTTTCGTTGTATCCGAAATCGGCAAGATCTAATTTCTTATCACGCCAATTTTTCTTAACCTTAACCCAGGTTTCAAGGAAGACCTTGTCCCCTAGCATAACTTCAATATCTTTACGGGCAAGGGTACCAATTTTCTTGAGCATGGAACCTTGCTTACCAATGACAATACCTTTTTGGCTGTCACGCTCAACCATGATTGTCGCACGAATATGAATCTTATCCGTGTCTTCATCACGCTTCATCTCATCAATGACAACCGCAACAGAGTGTGGAATTTCTTCACGTGTCAACTGAAGGACTTTTTCACGAATCATCTCCGATACCAAGAAACGCTCTGGGTGGTCGGTGATTTGGTCCGCTGGGAAATATTGGAACCCTTCCTCAAGGTTATCACTCAAGACATCCACAAGATGAGAAACGTTGTTTCCTTGGAGGGCAGATATCGGAATAATCTCCTTGAAATCCATTTGTGTACGGAAATCCTCAATCTGCTCTAAGAGCTGATCTGGATGAACCTTGTCAATCTTATTGATTACCAAGATAACTGGAACCTTAGCTTGTTTAAGGCGTTCGATAATCATATTATCACCCTTACCACGGGGCTCGTCCGCTGGTACCATAAAGAGGACGGTATCCACTTCACGAAGGGTTGAATAAGCAGATTCCACCATGAAATCTCCAAGAGCCGTCTTAGGCTTGTGAATCCCTGGTGTATCGATAAAGACAATCTGTTCCTTATCAGTTGTGTAAATCCCCATAATTTTATTACGGGTTGTTTGAGCCTTATCACTCATGATAGCAATTTTTTGCCCCATAACATGGTTCAAAAACGTTGATTTTCCTACATTAGGACGGCCAAGAATAGCCACAAATCCTGATTTAAATGTCATATAACTTCTTTCCTATTTCCTTTTAATTGAAAATTAAGTGCCAAATTTTAGGTATAAAAACAATCATACCCGTAATGAGTGCATAACAAGAAACCACTAAAACAGCTCCTGCAGCCATATCCTTGGCATTTTTAGCTAGCATCGAAAAGTGATAATTACTGGCCAAATCGACAACATTTTCAATGGCAGAATTAACAATCTCTAGGGCAATTACGAGAAAAACTGCCATCAAAAGAAAGAGCCATTCTGTCGCAGACACCCGAAAAATCAAGCCAGCCAATACCACCAAGATAGCTGAAACCAAGTGCTTGCGCATGTTACGTTCTTCTTTAAAAGCTGTGATAATCCCTGTTAGAGCAAACTCAAAACTAGCTGTAAATTCTCTGTTTTTCCACTTTTTTTGTGGGTTATTGTCGCGTAAGTCCATAAGCAGTCAAAAATTTCTTCCTGTAATCCAAACATTTCCGCTTCTTCTTCTGGGGTGTAATGGTCGTAGCCATTGATGTGAAGAAAACCGTGAACAGCCAAGAAGCCCATCTCACGCTCGAAACTATGGCCATAATCCTCAGCTTGCTCGTGAGCCTTATCAACAGAAATAAAGAGTTCACCGATATAACTATCAAACTCTCCCATCATTTCAGCTAATTCAGGATTTTCAGCCAACTCTTCCTCATCAAAGCTAATATCTAATTCAGGCTTATACTCCAAACTAATGACATCCGTTGGACGGTCTGTATCACGATATTCCAAGTTTAGTTCGTGGCTGCGTTCGTTGGTTACAAATGTAACAGCCATCTCCTTGTCTTCCTTGCCAAGTTTTTGTGCTGCAAAATCTAGCAACTCCAAGGTTTGTTCTTTTAATTTCTCAGAGACTTGTCCAGTCTCATCAATCATTTCAATATACATAAGATACTTTAGGAACGGCTATGATCACTTCAAGCATAGAACCGCTCGCTTCCTTTCACTAACTCATTAGCTTTTTTATACAAATACTCAAATACATAGAATACTAGTCCAGAGTATTTTTGGTCTAATATTAATCACCTCATTATACCATAAGGACACAGAAAAAGCAGACTTAAGGCTAATTGTCTGCTTTTTGTAGGACGTCTCTGGGAAGCGTTACTTATCTAAATTATCCCTAAGACGTTGAATATGAATGGTTAAAAAGACTTGTTCGTCTAAACTCAGCTCAAAGACATAACTTGTCTTGATATATGCAGCAATCTTTTGGGTACAGATAAAGGACTCTGGATAATTTATCTTAACTTGTTCATATAGAAAAGCATCATTCTTGCCACCACTAACTCCACTCACAATACGTTGTGCTAGGTATTGGAGATGGGTCATAAAACGGTTATACGAGAAACTATCCTCCTCCAAATCATAACCAAAATGAAGACGGACAATGTCACTAATCCCAACCACAATTTGAGTCATCTGCCGGTCTTTTTCATGGAGACCTGCATCTTTTTGTGCATTAACAAAATGTAAAGCGACAGAGGCAGCCTCATCATCTTCCAACTGGACTTCTAAATCCTTGGCAATCAAACGAAGGGCTTGTTTCCCAATTTCATACTCCCGAGGATAAAATTTTCGAACCTCCCAAGCCAGAGGATTCTGCAAAGAAATACCCTCTCTACTTCTTTCAATAGCGTAATGTAGGTGGTCTGCAAGGGCAATGAAAAATGAGGGATCAAACTTGGTTTGCAGAACAGCCTCAGCAAAAGTAAGGATATTCAAAAAGACCTGCATTTCACCGTCAGGCAAATCGACATAAACACGAGACCATTCCTCTACTGCCTCTGTATTTTCCAAAACAAAAGTCTTTTCAATCTTTTCCTTATCAACAAGGTCTCCAACCCTCTTTTGAAAGCCGAGTCCCTTACCCATGACAATATATTCCACATTATTATCCAAAGCTTGGACAACATTGTTGTTTAAAACCTTTTCAATCTTCATCATGATTCCTCGTTATAAAAGCGCTTACTTTATTTTACCAAATTTTTAATGAGAAACCTATTTACTACAAACAAAAAAGTGCTGGCCTGACCAACACCTCTTACTTATAATTCTGTTCGATTTTCGATAGCTCTTAGCAAGGTCACTTCATCAGCATACTCAATGTCAGAACCGACGGCCAAACCACGCGCTAAACGAGTCACCTTGATTCCTGCAGGTTTAAGGACACGTGAAATATACATAGAGGTTGCCTCACCATCTGCTGTTGCATTAGTGGCGATGATAACCTCGTCAACCTCGCTGTCCATAAGACGGGTAATCAAACTTTTCAGGTTAATATCGTCTGGCCCAACACCATTCATAGGGGAAATAAGCCCTTGAAGCACATGGTAGAGACCACGGTATTCCTGAATCTTTTCCATAGCTGAAACATCTTTGGAGTCTTCAACAACCAAAATCTTAGTACGGTCTCTAGTTTCATCGGTACAAATGTTACATGGATCATCATCTGTCAAACGACCACAGACCGAACAATAAGTCAATTCACGTTTTGCTGCCAAGAGGTTTTTTGCGAAATCATTGACATCTTCATCAGACATGCTAATGGTATAAAAAGCTAGGCGTGTCGCTGTTTTAGCCCCAATTCCAGGGAGTTTTGAAAAGCTATCAATCAGCTTCGCAATTGGAGTAGGATAAAGCATGAAGGCCTCCTGTTCTTTATATTTTTTTATTCATCACTTATCTTTTGTCACTTTCATGGATAAGTCTTTACCCAAGAACAAATACTCAAACACTATATCACAGAAAAATCCCTCGTGCAAGGCACAAGAGATTTTAGATATTTAGTGAGTATTTTGATAAAGCTCCATGATAGATTTTACCGCATTTTGTTGGGCCTTGCTCTTAGAATCTAGAGCGTGTGGATACATAATACCTACAGCCAGCTTAGTGCCATCTTTGGCAGTCGCATAGGCAACCGCATTAAGGTTAACCGTTGTTACAGAATTACCGGAACCATCCGTCGCATATGTTTCGGCTGTCCCTGTTTTACCACTAATCGGAATGATAGAACTTGCCATAGCTTTACCAGTCGCAAGGCTAGAGCCAGAATTGACCACATCATTGAAACCTTGTTGGATAAGGCCTAATTGCTCAGAATCGAGAGGTAAGGTATTTAATACACGTGTATCTACCGTTGAAGCTAGAGTTCCTAGACTACCATTAGCTCCTGCATCGTAGATACCTCCAACAATATGGGGTGCTACACGTTTACCACCATTGGCAATTGAAGCAACATACTGAGCCAGCTGAATGGTTGTATAAGAGTCGTACTGACCAAAGGCCTCTGTCAAGACGTTGGCTACATTGTAATTCTTAGAAATGTAACCTTCTGATTCTCCAGGTAAATCAAGTCCTGTAGACACCCCCATACCAAAATCAGCATAGGTGTCACGAAGCGTCGTCATGGCCTTATCCATATTGTCAGTCGACAAGGCCATACCTGGAACATACTGTTGGCCAAGTAGTTTAATTGCAATCTGCACCATATAGGTATTTGATGAGTATTCTAGAGCCTGTGTCGCGGTAATAGCACGGCTACCTTGGTCTGTAAACCAAGATGTGATAGGGGCTGAACCGGCAATGTTGATGGGTTGGTCAGTCAAGACCTGATTTCCATAAATGGCACCTGAACGCCAACCAGCAGTTAAGGTTGCTCCCTTAACAACAGATCCTGGGATGAAGACATCAGTGATTGTTCCTAAGGCATTGGCCTTAAAATCTTGTGCTCCTTGTTCATGTTTTTGCCCTGCCATAGCAAGTACAGCACCAGTGTCAGCATTCATAACCACTGCATACATTCCTTCAGAATAGGTTGCTTTATTCTCTGAAATTTCTGAAGAAAGCTGTTGACCTAGGATGTCTTCAACTCCTTTTTGGAAATCAAGGTCGATGGTCAACTGCAGATTGTTCCCCTTGCTGCCCTTTTGAGTGATTTTATCACTAGCAACTTCGCCTTCCTTGTCTACTGTAATCTCACGAACAGTATGTTTTCCTTGTAGTTTCTCTTCATATTCTTTTTCTAGATAGGACGTTCCTACCCGGTCATTAAGTGCATACCCTTTTTTGAGGTATTCCTTGGCATCTTCTTGTGGCAAACCTGCTTCTGAGCTTGAGACTTTCCCGATGAGAGGTGACAAGCTGAATCAACCGTATGACGTTCCCAATCCTTAGCAACCGTAATACCATTGAGTTCCTTCTGTTTAGCTGCTACAATCGCAATTTGTTCAGGCGTCAAGTCTCCTGTTTTCAATGTGACTGTTGAGAAATTAGACACAGCATTCATCTGTGAGTAAATGTAGACAATCTTAAGTTCATCCTCAGAGTAATCCACTGCTTCATCAGGAACTGCATCAACAGCATTGTTGTAAATAGTAGCTTCAGCTAATTTATTACCAAATTTATCTGTTTTCTTGTCGTTTGGAAGATCATTAACAACACGCTTATAAGTGGCAGAATCCGCTAGATAGAAATCTCGTTTTTGACGTGCTGTTACCTTCGTTTCCGTCAGAGTCACCATGGTCGCCAACTTTTCAGCGACCTTCTTCATCGTATCTGATGACACCAAATTGCTACGTGTGAAGGTGATAACATCCTTACTCTGGTTGGTCGTGAGGGCAACCCCTTTAGCATCAAAGATTTGCCCACGTTCGCTTGCAATCCTAACTGTATACTTAGAATTATCCTCTAATTTCTTCGTATAAAACGATTTGTTATAAACCTGCATATAGGTCAAACGTGCAAAAAGCAACAAAAAAAGGACAAAGACTACACCAAAAAGCAAGTAAACACGACGGGAGATGCTTACTGGCTTTCTAGGTTTATTCGCTCGTTTTTCTTTTCGTTTTTGGCGCCGTTTTTCCCATTTTTGACTGAGTTTTTTCGAAAATAATGTCACTTTTTTTCCTCTATGTTCTCATAAAAATTCTCTTTTATTTTATCACAAATAAGCTTTAGCAAACTTAAAAAAAATGTCGAAATCTAAAAAACTTGCCTCAATATGAGACATGTTTTTTAGATTATAATGACAACTTTTTCATCCAGCTAGGAATGGCTTTACTGATATGAGTCGGTAAAACCACATAGGCATTTTTAGCCAGATCATCTGCGATAGCTGAGTGAAGCCAGACAGCAACTGTAACTACTTTATAGGAGTCAATTGAAGCGAATTGGGCCAGAAAACCAGTAATCATACCAGCCAGGGTATCTCCCATGCCTCCTGTGGCTTGATAGGGTCCACCAACTTCTAAATGAGCTACTTTTTCACCTTGATAGACAGCGGTCTTGTGACTCTTGGCAACTAGGATTGTCCCAGCTTGGAACTCTCCCAAGGCTTTCTGGGTGTTAGAGACTGTCTGCTCTGGAATCCTTAAACCAGACAAACGTTCCCATTCTTTTTGATGCGGGGTGAGAGTAAGGTGACAATCTGGTAAGTCCTTCTTAGTCTTCTTAGCCAAAAGATTAAGAGCTGAGCCATCAACAACCAAGTTCTGATCTGCCTTAATATTTGCTAGAACCAAATCCATAGCTTGTCTAGCTACACCATCCTCACCTAGCCAGAACCGATTAATACCACATCAGCTGCCCTAAGATTATCAAGAAATCTTTCAGTCTCCCTAAGGTCAAAAGCCATGGCTTCAGGGAGATGGGAATGAAGGGCTGTGATATTGTCACGATCCGTAGCTACTGTGACCAGGCCTGCCCCACTATTGACACAAGCTACGGCAGCCATAATGATGGCACCACCATAAGGGTAAAGCCCACCAACTAAAAGCACTCGACCGTAAGAACTTATGGACTCTCTCAAGCGAGGTTTTATCACTTGCCTAGCTAAATCGTCATCAACTTCATAAACTATCCTTT
>ENA-OQAN01000210-OQAN01000210.1-human-gut-metagenome-genome-assembly--contig:-NODE-210-length-32562-cov-1.855835_pt1 | contig 32562 bp, 30 predicted proteins | sample MGYA00242735_ERZ504527 | MGnify/ENA primary metagenome ERZ504527 (study PRJEB26092, sample SAMD00036230) | human gut metagenome | host: Homo sapiens | study: EMG produced TPA metagenomics assembly of... | reverse complement strand
TTTCATTGTCCCATCTTCATAGATTACCAGATCTTGCTGGTCTGTTTTGCCGTATCCCGATACAATACGCCATCACGGATCACATATCCCTTCTCCTGTGCTCCATAATAGTCTCCGTTGATTGCCAAAATCGTGCCCGCATCTTGTGCCATCTCAGATGTTTTCTCTGTCACATTTCGCCCATAACTGCTCTGCGCGAATGCTGTCTGCAAATATTCCGGTGAGGAGAGCACAACATCTGCCACATAAACGGTGGTGTCATTTTCCCGATATTCTGTCAGCGTAATCTGTATGTTGTCGTCACTGTACGTTGTCCCTGTCGAAACAGCTTCCTGCTGCTCATTTTCCGTATCATTATCACTTTTGTTTTCCTTTTTATCATTGGCAACGACATAGACTTTTGTAAGCAGAAATGTATCCATGAGCATATATCCGGTAAATGCAATCAAAATGACACTGCTAATCATTCCCCACCAATGTTTTTTGAATCGATGCATACTATTCCTCCTTCTTTTGAAAGATAAAATGACTTTGTATAAACCAGCTTGCAAAGAAAAATATAAATTCGGTACACAGTTTACCGACATAATGGTTCATTCCGATTGCATTGACCAGTATCTCCAGCATAATTGTGTTTCCCACCAGAATTCCAACTGCAAGTGTAAAATACTTCAGCGCCGATCTCACCGGATTTTCTTTGCTTTGAAACACCATATTGCGATTGACCATATAATTAAATACTGCGCTTAACTATTCTTGCCCCTATGTTTGAAAAGGCTACCGCACCACCATTTGCAAATCCGGTCGCTGTTATCGCAGTCAACAGGCTGTACATTCCGTAATCAATCAAAAAGCTTCCAAACGACGCCGCTGAGAATTTCAGAATTTCCTTGTAGATGCGATAAGAATCTTTTAGTGTATCAAAATGGGAAGACGAATTATTATCTAAATACACCGTCTCAATCGCGACCTCTTTGATTGGAATATGGCATCCTGAGCATTCTAACAGCACATTCAATTTCATATTCATAGCGTTCTCCCACGATTCCCAAAAACTTTGGAATCAGTACTCCTTCAAAAGCTCGAAGTCCTGTCTGCGTGTCATATACCCGAATTTTTGTAAAAAGCTGATAGATCAGACGAGTCACTGTGTTGCCGAATCTGCTCCGCAGTGGAATATCGCCCTTCATTTTCCTGCTTCCAAGTATCAAACAGCCTGCATGATTTTCTGCTTCTTTGCAGACTCTTTCCACATCATTTGGCTTGTGTTGACCATCTGCATCTACTGTAACTACAACACAGTCTGCCGAAAACTTCGAATAAATATAATCCAGTCCGGTCTTCAATGCCCGTCCTTTTCCCCGATTCTCATTATGTTTCAGAATGACTGCATTTTTCGCAGCCATTCGAAACACCTCTTCCTTCTCGGGTGAACTTTCATCATCTACCACAACAATTTGAAATCCCGTATCTTTGATCTCCTGCACCAGCTGTGCCATATCCGAATTTGGCTGATAAGCCGGTATCAAAGCAACTCGTCTGTTTTGCATTTCTATCACCTTCCTTCTTTATTATGATTATTAACTTTTTTCCGGAGCGTTCCCATGTTTCCGCCGTCTCCCGAGCCTTTGCCCGTTCCATTGCCGTCATCTGGTTTCTGTCCATATCTCCACCGTTCCCGGTACCTCCGCCATTTCCTGGGTTGCCTCCCATTCCACTTCCTGAGCCATAGACAATACTGTCCATCGTAATCTGTGTCGTATCGCTTCCTGTTGTTAACGTATACTCCTGTCCTGTTGTAATTTCCGGACAGCTGATGATAACAGAAGTGTATTCTTTCTCCGGAGTCCATGACACAAGTTCATTTCCGCTGCTGTCAGAAAGAGAAACCGCACTTCCTGCAGCCTGAGAATTCACTGTGACCATCATAACTCCCTGTGTAGAAGAATCTCCGAAATTCTCCGCCATTCCGGATGAACCGGCAGCAATAAAGATTCCTCCCGTGACTGTTCCTGTTCCGTTGTAATCCAACGCACTGTTCCATCATTTGTCGGACCTGACACATAAGTTTCACCGCCTGTAATATCAATGCTGAGCCCTTCAATTCCCTCATAACTTTCTGTAATATCAATAGTTCCTCCGGAAATGGTTGTCGCTGAATCTGCATGAATTCCGTCATCACCGGAAGCAAGTGTAAATTCCCCATCACTGATTGTGATATTTGCATTGGAATGAATCGTGTCATCCGCGCTGTCCAAAGAATACTTCCGCCTTTCAGAATCAATTCTCCTGCCGCCTTGATCGCTTTCATGCTGACAGTGTCTTCCTCTGTCGTATCGGTACTCTCTGTCTGCTGTCCAGGTCCAAACTGCCATTCTCCGTCACTTTTCTGGACATTTTCACTGCCGCCTCCTGCTTTGACCGTGTAGACACCACCATCTGCCTGAAGCCAGTTTCCTGCGCTGATTCCATCCCCGTCAGATGTGATATCAAACGTTCCGTCTGCCAGATAGACAAATCCAAGGCTGGTGTCATCTGCATTTTCCGCATGAATTCCATCTTTTCCGGATACAATTGTATAACTTCCGCTGGCGATGCGGACACTGTCTTTTCCGGATAGTCCATGTGATGCCGCGTCAATCTGATATGTTCTGCTGGTAAGTACAAGATCATCCTTTGACACGACACCGTGTCCCGCCTTTGCTGTAATTGTCAGAGAACCGGCGCCGTTTAACGTCAGATCTGATTTTGAAAAAATCGCAGCGTCGATATTGTTGTCGTCAATTGCAGTGTAGGTACCTCCATTCGTGAGTGTATTTTGGGAATCACTCGCCGTCATGATAAACACCTTATCTGCCTCACGTACATAAATGGCTGCAGATTCTGCACTTGTAATATCCACTCCATCTAACACAAGCTGGACTTTATCGGTATCTTCCGCATCCACGATCACCATACCATCGGTCAGCGTTCCTGAGAGAATATAAGTTCCCTCGTCGATGATTGTCACTGTATTTCCTGATATCTGAACCGCATCGGAATCACATGTCGTACTATCATCGGAAAGTTTGATCACTGTACTGTTTTCTTCATCATATCCAATCTCTTTATCTCTGTCTGAAAACATGTTTGAGACATCGATGCCTTGTGCTGATGAATCCGTGCTCGTACTGCCAGATGATGTTTCGTTGCTGTTATTTGTCTTGCTGCATCCGGAAAGAACCAGTGCTCCAGTCAGTAAAAATGCTAATACTACCTTTCTTTTCATATGCATCCCTCCTATAGTTCACCAATAATTGTCTCCTGTTTTGATACGGAAATCTCAAGGTTTCCATTTCTGCACCGAAGTGCGTCAATCAATGCCTTTTCTTCCTCCGCATTTTTTAATGTAATATTATATGTAAGCTTAAACAAACTTCCCATGTTGGTTGTCTTTACCTGCACCACCTCATACGTTTTTGTATATTGTTTTAAGATTTTGTCAAATACACCTGTGTAGTCCAAATTTTCCAGAATTGTAATATGTAATGTCTTATATAATGCAGCTTTTTTCCCTGCTCCAAAATCCACCTTATTATATAGTAAGGTCACTCCTCCTAAAATCACTGCAACGAGAAATGCATATCCAAGATATCCCATTCCTGCTACCAGACCGGTTCCCATTGCAAGGAAAATAGCTCCAATCTCTTTTGCGGATCCCGGTACCGACCGGAAACGAACCAGACTGAATGCCCCTGCCACCGCAACTCCGGCTCCGACATTTCCATTTACCATCATGCTGACAACACAGACAATCGCCGGCAGTACCGCAAGTGTTGCAACAAAACTCTTTGTATATCGTGTCACATACATATAGCTCCTGCCAAATTAATCCAATCACCAGCGCACATCCTACACAAAGCAGAAAATCCGGCACCGCAATCACCGTTGTCATATCCGTATCAAAAATCCCCTGAAACATATTATTAAGCATATTGAACTCCTCTCTGTACTTTTTCATCCATCATCTGCTGATATGCAGTTCCGTATTTCGAAAAAGATGTTTTAAATAATGTATTTTTTGTAAGTGTCTCGCTCATCCAAAGTGGTATCCCACCCGATGTCTTGATCTCCATCAGTGTCTGATTCTCTCCTAATATCGGTGTGCCATATATCTTACTTCCAAGTGAAATATCTTCCTCCCGATAAAGGATATTTTCATCAAATATCACTCGAAAATCGCTTCCATCCAGCGCATAGTACGCTTCTCTTTCATAGGTAAGAAATACGGTCGGATGAAGCGTTTCATAATAATCCCAGAAATATGCAATCTCCTCCCCGATCTGTGAATGAATCGGAAGTGGTTTTCCGTGTTCAAAGCACTTCATCACCTGTGCCTCCGGCAATACCAATCTTCGTTTGTAGACAACCGATTTATATTTCTTCTTTAATTCTACAAACACCGGATCGTCCGGTCCTGCCGCTGATAGCTGCGGACACGTAATTTTTCTTTATAAACCGGTTTTTCCAAAGAATGACGAATCAGCCGGTATGTGTCTGTATCGAAATAAATATTTCAGATAGTTGTTCGCCCATAATCATCCAGCTTCATATGTTCTGCCATACTTTTCAACACATTTTGCTTTTCCTGCCGTGTCAGCAGATATTTTAATTCATAACGTTTAAAAGTCGCTTGATAAGCCATAATCATTACTCCTCTCTCATTTCGTTAAACATACTATACGCAACGAACCTTAAACAAACTTAAAAATATTTAACTTCTTTTTTTAAATACTTTTACAGACAAAAAAGAGCCTGTCTGCATTTTTGCAAACAAACTCTCGTTTTATGAAATCGGAAATATAACTGTGATCAACAAGGATTTTTCATTCTTCCGTTGTCGCTGTAATCTTCCCTCTATGTGCTTCCACTGTAGCGGCTGCAATGGAAAGTCCCAGTCCATATCCTCCTGTCTCGGAATTTCTTGACCTGTCTGTTCGATAGATCGATCAAACAAATGCTCCATATGCTCTTTGGAAATCTGTTCTGTCGTGTTAAATACAGACAAACGAATCCGTTTTTTCTGCTTTTCCAATGTCACACATATACGTCCATTCTCCTTTGCGTATTTCACTGCATTGTCCAAAAGAATGGTGATCAGGCGTCGGATAGCTTCTCATCTCCTTTCATTGCAATCATTGGTGTGATATTACTCTCCAATACCTTATTTTGTGTCTTTGCCAGCGCCTGAAATGTCCCAACAGTCTCTTCCGCTACATCCGACAACGGAAAATCCACCATCAATTCTTTCGTCCGCTCCTCTTCCATTCTAGATAACAAAATCAGGTTATTTGTAAGGTCTGCAAGGCGCCTTGTCTGGCTTTGGATATCACTCAACCACTCATTTTCTCCAAAATCCATCTCCAATACTTCCGCATCCGCATCTATGATCGTGAGCGGTGTCTTCAACTCGTGTCCGGCATCTGTGATAAAACGTTTCTGCTTTTCATAGTTTTCCGAAAACGGCTTTACAATCCGTGCCGACAGAAATATCATCAGGATAAGTACTGCCAAAAGACCGGCGGTGGAGACCACGACTGCTGTGACAATAAAATTCTGAAACGTAGAAAGATTTCTGCTGCAATCCAGAAAAATCACTCTCACTTCGGAATCGGAATTCACTACAACATATCGATACCCCTCCAAAAATCCTCGTTCTTTTCCACTCTTTAAGACTTGTTTCGCATACTCTACCGCATCAGAAGTATCAATTCTGGCAATCTTTCCTGTATCTGTTGTGAGCACTTCCCCTTCACTGTCAAGCAGTACCGAAAAATATCTGGATTCATATGGAAGCTCAGATGACATTCTGCCCTCTTTCTTTTTTTCACTTGGCTTCTCAGGCGGTGGAACATCCGGAAATTTTCCGTTATTTTCTTCTAAAATCTCCAACGTCTGATCTGTCTCCGCAACAATTCTATTGTAGTTCAACGCTCCCGCAATTCCTTCTATAATCAGCAATACTGCCAACAATGACATCATAGATGCAATGATCAATTTCATACGCAGTTTCTTTATCATTTGACTTCCTCCAAAGAATACCCCACATTTCTTGTTGCCTTAATCTGAATATTGGCATGCAGCGCAGTCAGTTTCTTTCTTAGATAAGAAATATAGACCCATACTACATTCACCTCCGCTTCACTGTCATATCCCCAGATTTTCTCCATAAACCGTTCTGCGGAAATCAAGTGACTCGGATTGCTCATCATCAATTCCAGCATTTGAAACTCTTTATTTGCCAGCCGAAAGCTTCCCGCCGGTGTGGAAAGCTCAAAAGTCGCTCGGTCTAACGTGCCATTTCCAATCTGAAGCTTGGAATCTGCCTGTGCTGTCTGGGTTCTTGTCATCGCCCGTATCCGCGCAAGCAATTCTTTTGAATGAAAGGTTTCGCCAGGTAATCATTTGCTCCGGCATCCAGCCCCGCCACCTTATCATCAACCTCTGACTTTGCCGTCAACAGTAAGACAGGAATCAGATTTCCACGATTTCGAATCGTCTTTAATACCGTAATGCCATCTACTTTCGGCATCATAATATCCAAAATCACACCATCGTAATTGTCTGCATCCAGATATTCCAAAGCCTCCTCACCGTCATAGACCGCATCTACGGAATAATTATTTCTTTCTAAAATTGCTGTAAGTGCCTTTGATAATGGTTTTTCATCCTCTGCAAGCAATAAACGCATCACTCATTCCTCCTCTTTTGTTTCATGATAGCAAGAATATAATATGTCAACCTTAAATGAAGTTTAAAGATGTTCATTTTCCAAATCAATACCGAACTACAAAATGTCAATATGCTCTCCATTCAGCGCCTTGTTCATACTTCTGACCGCACAGAATTTCCCGCACATCGAACAGCTCTCCTCGATTTCCGGCTTTCTCTCATCGCGAATGCGCTTTGCCGTCTCGGGATCAATGGCACACTCCCACTGTTTCTCCCAATCGAATGTTCTTCTTGCATCTGCCATCTGATCGTCCAGATCTCTTGCATGCGGGATATGCTTTGCAATGTCCGCCGCATGAGCTGCGATCTTGGAGGCTATGATCCCCTGTTTGACATCTTCCACATTAGGAAGAGCCAAAATGTTCAGCCGGCGTGACATAACAAAGGAACGCGCCCCCGCTGATGCAGCAATCGCGCCACCGATCGCTGAAGTGATATGATCATATCCAGGCGCGATATCCGTCACAAGCGGTCCCAGTACATAAAACGGCGCCCCATACAGATTGTCTGCTGCAGCTTCATGTTCGCCTCAATCTGATCAAGCGGCATATGTCCCGGTCCTTCTACCATCACCTGAACGTCTTTTTCCCACGCACGTTTCGTCAACTCTCCCAGACGAACCAGCTCCTCGATCTGGCAAACATCACTCGCATCTGCAAGGCATCCCGGACGACAAGCATCTCCAAGCGAGATTGTCACATCATACTCCCTGCAGATCTCCAGAATTTCATCATAATATTCGTAAAATGGATTTTCTTCTCCGGTCATACTCATCCATGCAAACACAAGAGAACCTCCACGCGAAACAATATTCATTTTCCTTTTATGCTTTTTGATCTGCTCAATCGTCTTTCTTGTAATTCCGCAATGAAGTGTCACAAAATCCACACCGTCCTGCGCATGAAGCCGGATGACATCAATAAAATCTTTTGCGCTCAATGTTGAAAGATCTCTCTGGTAGTGAATGACACTGTCATAAACCGGAACCGTTCCAATCATCGCCGGACATTCACTTGTAAGTTTTCTTCTAAATGGCTGTGTGTCTCCGTGAGAAGACAGATCCATGATCGCCTCAGCTCCCATATTAACCGCCGCCATCACTTTTTCCATCTCTACGTCATAATCCTTGCAGTCTTTTGACACGCCAAGATTGACATTGATCTTTGTGCGAAGCGCAGAACCTACTCCGTTTGGGTCAAGACAAGTATGTCGTTTATTGGCACAGATTGCCACCTGTCCTTTTGCAACGAGATCACGTATTTCCTCCTCTGTCCGAAACTCCTTTTCCGCAACAATTTCCATCTCTTTTGTGATAATTCCTTTTCTTGCTGCTTCCATCTGTGTATGTACATCTTAATTTTCCTCCTTCACAAATTTTCCTTGTAAATCAAATCCATGGTTCATCGGACCACTTCCTTTTCCCAGATCAAGCATCGCCTCCAATGCGCCGGAAATATATTCCTTTGCCCTCTGTATCGCTGTCTCCAGCGAAAATCCTTTCGCAAGATTGGATGCAATCGCACTGGATAGCGTACAGCCCGTTCCGTGTGTATTCGGATTCTCAATCCGCTTTCCCTCAAACCACCGAACAGCTCCTTCCCTATAGAAAAGATCGCTTGCATCATTTAAATTATGTCCGCCCTTCAGCAATACCGAGCAGAGATATCTGTCACCGATTTTTTTAGCTGCCACAATCATATCTTCCCGAGTTGTAATCTTCATATCCGCTAAAATCTCTGCCTCCGGAATATTGGGTGTAACAAGTGTCGCTAACGGCAGCAATTCACACTCCAACGTATGAACCGCATCATTTTTTAACAACTTAGAACCGCTCGTCGCAACCATAACCGGATCCACAACGATATTGTCTGCCCCATATTTTTTCAGGCAGCCTGCAATCGTACTGATTAGTTCACTGCTTGCAACCATGCCGATCTTCACCGCATCCGGTCGAATATCTTCAAATACCGCCTGAATCTGCTTTTCCAAAAACTCTGGCGGCACTTCCATGATTCCTGTCACTTTGGTTGTATTCTGAGCAGTCAATGCAGTTACCGCACTCATCCCAAATACACCGTTCATGATCATCGTCTTCAAATCCGCCTGAATACCGGCTCCTCCACTGGAATCACTTCCTGCAATTGTCAATGCTGTTTTCATTCTCTCTTCACCTCACACGATTCTTTCTATTTGTTTTAATAGTCCCCGACACTCCTGCTCAATATCTTCCGCTGCAAAAACTGCCGACACGAGCGCCACTCCTGCGATGCCGCTGCCTGCAAGCGCTTCTATATTCTGTTTTCCGATGCCGCCGATTGCGACAACCGGAATGTTCACACTCTCACAGATCTCCTTCAATATCGCATGGGAAATTTCTTTTGCATCGGTCTTGGTACTCGTTTGAAATACGGCTCCCACACCGAGATAATCTGCTCCGGCGCGCTCTGCCTGCACCGCCTGTTCCACCGTCCTTGCTGACACTCCAAGAATCATTTTGGGTCCAAGTATCTCCCGTGCTCTCCCCGCTTCCATATCTTTTTGTCCCAAATGCACTCCTGCTGCTTTGCATTGTTTCGCAATCTCTACATGATCATTGATAATCAGCGGAACCTGATAGGTCTCACACAGCTTTTGCATCTCCATCGCCTCCCGCAAAAATGCTTCCTCATCAAGGTTTTTCTCCCGCAGCTGTATGCAGGTTGCACCTCCGCAAATTGCCGCCTCCACCTGCTCGATCAAGGACTTTTTCTTTGTCCACGTACGGTCTGTTACCGCATATAATCGCATCATCTCCGGTCTACATCTCATTACTTTTCTCTCCATCTTCATTTACTTTTTCTACTCGAGCCAAGCGCTCAAGCTTCTTTCCATCCAACCGATAAACTGCATCAATCAGGTAATTACGATAAGATGCATTTCCATCCAGATCACTCATACGTTCATACGCCAGCTCTCCACAAACTCCAATCGCACTGACCGCCGCTGTCACCGCCTCCAGTGTATGCTTCGGATTCGCAGCCACATACGCCGCAGTCAGCGCTGAGAGCTGGCATCCTACTCCGGTGACTGTTTGCATCATTGAATGTCCGTTTTGAATCCAATATGCTTTTCTTCCATCCGATACAATGTCGTTCTTTCCCGTTGCCGCCACAACCGCACCACTTTTTTCTGCAAATGCAGTTACCATTTTTACGTTCTGATACAGATTCTTCTCCCCCATCAGATCTGCAGGCTCTGCGTCTACCCCTCTTGTGCCACACACTCCACACATCAACGTCCGAATCTCTGAGAGATTTCCACGAATGACAGTAAATCTGACTTCTTTTAACAGCTCGGATACTGCTTCTCTTCGAAATGCCGATGCGCCGACTCCAACCGGATCTAAGACAACCGGAATATGAAGTGCATTTGCCCGCTTTCCGGCTTTTTTCATTGCCTCTATCTTCTGTCTGTTCGGCATCCCCATATTCAAGACAAGCCCATCACACATTGCCGTGATCTCTTCCACTTCCTCGATTGCTTCTGCCATAATCGGAGAGGCTCCGCAGGCGAGCAGAATGTTCGCACAGTCATTGATCGACACCCGGTTTGTCATATTATGTATCAAAGGTGCATGTTTTCTCACCTGATCTGACATTAATTCTAACATGTTTCCATTCTCCCTATTTTTTAGCTGCCATACGGAGCACTCCTGCTTTTTTCAGCATCTGGATCAGAATGCCCGCCAATATTGCTCCCCCTGCTGTAGATACAAAAAACGGAAGTACATATGCATAAAATGCAACTTCGCCTGCTGACACACCCATGACAAGAACTGCCAACGGATATGCACAGAGTCCTCCAAGGATCGCTGTTCCAAATACCTCTCCAAGCAGTGTCAATAATAAGTTCTTGCTCTTCCAGTACACAACTCCACAGAGCAGCGCCCCAAACATGCTTCCCGGAAATGCCAAAATACTTCCAAGCGCTAATAAGTTACGAATCAAACTTGCGCAAAATGCAACTCCAACTCCGTATCCAGGTCCTAACAATACCGCACAGAGCACATTTACCATATGCTGTACCGGGGCACATTTGCTCCCAAATACCGGAACGGACAGTGTGCTTCCGACCACTGCAACGGCACATAAAATTCCTGCCATACATAATTTTTTCGTCTGTTCTCTTTTCATCTTCTCTACTTCCTTTCTGCCACAAAAAACGGAGATACCTAATACGATATCTCCGAAAAAATCAGCAATTATGATTTCCTACGGCGGCATTATCCGCATCAGGTTAAAGGGTCGAAGTTGATTACTTCCTCTCAGCCTGCCAATACAAGCTCCCCTATGTTTTTGTTTTTCTTAGTTTAACACTCTCGATTTCGATTGTCAATGACTCTTGACAGGTACGCCCGAAGGTGTATAATATGATTATAGAAGAACAACCGTTCAAAGTGGTTGGCCTCTAAATGAGAATTAAAATTCCACCCTAGTCCGCCAAGACTTTTTTATAGGGTGGTTTTTTATGCACTAATTACTTATCAAGTAAATAAAAGTCAATAGTGATAGTATGAACATACCAAATTGCATCAAATCTTTGAAATCAAAATGTTTGTTGTCCATTAGCATCACCTCCCGTATGTAAATGAGAGGTCAGCCTACCCTGTTCACGATTGTTCTGTAAATTATCTTATCATATTTTTATCCGCGTATCAATTAAAATTCCACCCTATTTCCCTCTCACCAGCTCCTGCTCTATCGTCTTTCCTGTCTCTAAAATCACCTGTTTCAACTCTTCCAACAGACCCGCATCTTTCGCTTCCAGTTTCTTCCTTGTCTCATGTTCCAGCACAATGCCTGCACCGTCTTTCAAAGCTCCCTCAAAAGCGGTTCGATCCATTTTATAAGGCTTCAACTCTGGGAATACATTCTTTTTGATGAACTGAAAAATACTGATTCCGCCGTAATCCATATCTCCCCAGTGTAAAAACTCGCAGTCTGCGTCAGCAAGCTCCGGGATTTTCTTTAAAAATCTCACTTCTTTTGGCGTGAAATACCCATGACAATAAATGTACAACGTTTCTTCTGAGAAAATCATACTCTCGTAATTTGCCTTATTTTCAATTGTCATAATCCGTTTGCATCCGGAAAGGTCTGTCACGCTGGCGTGTTCCATCGTCTGAGAATTAATCACTGTTCCATAAGTGTTTTCGTCTGTATCCACAACATTACCATTATCCAACCTATATTCAAGACAGCCTTTCCACTCCAGTGTCTGCGCATAGGAGTGGATATTATGTGCTGCCAGAAGCGTCTCTGCGTCTATTTCCTCCTCGTAGTACGGAGAACAATTTTTCAAAATCGTAACAATGCTGTTCTTATATTCATTCTGAAATGTCTTCGAATTGTGGAACACTCTGGCGCTGAACACACGCTCCCAAATAAATTCCTGTTGTGCTGCCACTGCGTTCAGACACAAAAACAATTTCTCATCTTCTGCTTCTGAGACTTTTTTGCCAAGTGTAAGCCTGCTCAAAAGCGTATCATAATAGTTTTCCACCCACTCACACTCGCTGACCTTATTTTTCCACATTTGTACCCGTGTTATCAACTCCGCTTGGTGTTCCCGAACATCTTTCACACCAAGCTTTCTGCAAAGCAATGGAATTGCGGCAACCTCATAATCAATCTGTGAGATGTCACTTCCTAAATTACACCACCGAAATTGAATCATCGCTTTTGCCAAGTGCCTCATCCTGTTCAAGCACTCTTGCCTGACGGATAAGGTTTTGCATCCCACCGACCGCATCAATCAGTTTTTGGTCTACTTTCGGATGTTTCTTCCCTGCAAGTTTTCCTGCACGATATGCTTCGGTATCATTCTGTTCGATGAGCCACTGTGACAGCGTCACTGTTTTCTTCTTCATCTGCTTCTCCCTCTATCATCCGCAAATATGCCCCTTTGTCAATATGAATCATCGAAATCCGATTGTTGGCTCTTCGGAATGCGTACACGCAGTCCACGTTCTGTACAAGTGACTGCAGTCTCTCATCCGGCACACACACGACAAGCTGGAGTCCCAGTTTGCGCGCATATGCAAGGCATACTTCGCTTCGCTCCTTATCCATCTTGGAAAATGCTTCATCAAAAGTACAAGACGTATTTTGGTGTCACGGTTTGTCTGTTGATGATAGAGCATAGCAAATCCCGCCAGCAGCGCCACATATTTCGGATTCTGTCCTTCTCCTCCGGAATCACGCCCCGCCATATCATCCACGTAATTCTTTTTTATATTTCCGTCCTGATCCTCGGTCTGCTCGTACATGCTGAATTTCAAATACGTGCGGTAATCCGCATATTTTTCCATATCTCGTTTATGTCTTTCTCTCGCAGAAGGCTCGTCCTCCTTCGGCGGCATGAATTTGTCAGTCAGGCGCTTAATCTGCGCCTCGTATTTTTGATAAAAGGCATCCTCACCAAAACTTAACTGTCCTTCCATGTCTCGGTCGATCACTTTCATGTTCAGTTCCTCCGCCGTCAGCATCTCATAAAACTGTCGTTTTTCATCGTCAGTCGGCAAAATGTCAATCTGATAAATACTGTCGGAAAAACGGATTTCAGAAAGCATCGCATTGATCTCTCGGCGGTGTCGTTTCGCTTCTTTAATCTCACTGTTGATTGTCGCAATCACATTTTCCCGCAGCATCTGATAGATAAGCTGATACTGTTTGTCAAACTCCGCCTTATACTTCGGCTCAAAATTCTGCTTACAGTTTTCCAACAACTCATCATAGGCGGTATTATCTTTCTCGAACGGACTGAAATCATACGATGGAAATGCTTTATTGAATTGCTCTCTCGCATCTCCTCTTTGTTTGAATTCCTCTTCTTCCTGTGAGCGCAGCTGTTCGAATGTCTTTTTCTGCTCTCTCTCAAAACGGTATTCATTTCCTTTGTCAATGACCGCAAGAACGGTCTCTTTCAGTTCTGCATTCGGGACAAATCCTTCCTCAAGCTTCTCCAGGTATTCTGTGAGTTCCTTTATATCCTGTTCCTGCTTTCCTTTTGTCGCCGAATAATTTGTCACCTCTTTCTGTACCCCATTTTTCTCTTGTTCCAGCTTTCGAATGGACTCATTCAGACTCTGTTCCTGTTTCTGAAGCTCTGCAACTCTTGTACCTGCCTGAAGTTCTCGGATTTCTTCCGACAGACGCGCCTCTTCTTCGTAGTACTCTTTCAGCCGGCTTGCCGCATTAGATTTCTGCAGCATGGTCTCGTAATCATATGTCTGCAGACGCTCAAAATCCTCCGCTTGCTCAAGCTCTGAGATTTCCCCGCCAAGACGAATCAGTTCCACATTCAGCCTGTATACGCCTTCCTCCAGTTCCTGCATCTGCTTTTTGGAAACCTTTCTGCCGATTGTCTGATATCTGTAATCTTTCTCCCGCAAATGTCGGAACATGTAATTGCTGTATGAATAGCAATCCTGAGTAACACCGTCTTTGACTCATGCAGTTCTTCCACGGTCTCACATTTTTTGATATGTCCAAGATAACGTTTCAGGCAAAAATCTACATATGGAATGTCCGTCTTTACCGCATCATACAGCGTCTCATCCATCGCCTGCGGCTCATCCCGCTGTATTGCTGCCGTGTTGATCAAATCCACCGTCTCGTATTCTCGCTTCTTCATTCCCCGGAAAATATTCGCTGCATCTAAAGCATATCTTGGCTCCACAATAAGACCGTATTTGATTCTTCCAAGTCTTCCCTCAATTGCATTTCGCCATGCCTCGTCTGTAATGTCGAACAAATCTGCAAACACTTCAACCGATATGGTTCTGCCGTATCTTGCTGACAATTCTTCCTGCAGTTTTCTCCTGACCACTTTCACTTCTTTGGAATAATGCTTTTTGTCATTTTGTAAATCCTCAAGCATCTCCTTCTGTTCCTGATAGTCCGCTTCCACACGTCGTCGCTCTGCCTTCAGCTCTTCCACCTCAGATTTGATACTCTCATACGTTTCCTTCAGTCGCTTTTTCAGTCCGTTCACATTCTCTTCTGTGATATTTCTCTCTTCGATTTCTTCCAGAAGATTGCAAAGCGGGTTACTGACATACTCGCAGACTCCGTCTGTCTCATTCCAACGATTCAGTCGCTTGAGCAATTCTCCCCACTCTCTTGCCTCATTTCCGCACAGACGGATTGTCTCCTGCAATTTTGTAAGGTCTTCTTTCTTTTTCTCAAAATCACTGGCACGAAGTTCCGTGCGCACCCCAATCAGTTCTTCTCGTTTTCCATTCAATGTCATCTCGAGATCTTTTATCTGTTCTTCGAATTGCGCGATTTTCTCACATGTATTTGAGAACTCCTCCGTCTTTGACAAAAGTTGTACCCGCCTGTTTTCAATCTCCAAAATCCGTAAAAGCTTTCTGTCTTTACCTGCTCTGCCTTTGCAAGCGTAAGCTTTCCTGTCATGTGCCTGCACCTCCTCTAAAAGGGTAATCTGTTTTTTCCAAATCTTCGACCCGCTCTTTTATCTCCCGGTAAGCCGCAAGCTGTTCACTGATCGCAGTGATCGTATCTTCCTTGCTCTTCGGAAACATATAGTCTTTGATAAACTGACTCGTTCCCTTTGTCATGCGAAGCGCGATCGCACTTTTTTGCATTGTTTTAAACCGACCTGCATCTACGTACCCGAAAATAATATCATTTACGATGTTCAGATACGCTTCTCTGGACGGATAGATCCGGTTGACATTTCCTCTGCTTTTCGCATCTTCTGACTGTTCTCTTTCATGGACCAGTTTCTGAATCTGTGCAATTGAATACGGAATTCCAGACACAGTAACATACTCATCTTCCGGAATTTTTCCGGCATGGCTGAAAAAACGGAACCGTTTCAGGTCCATATCATTTTTTCCGACTTCGAAAACTGCTCCGATACATGTGTAACTTTTCCGCCCTGTATCCTGTATCTCCAAGACAATATGGGCATAAAAATCCTGATTCTCACGGTTCGCCGTACCATCTTTTTGCTCTCCGCGCAAATAGCTTAACACACTTCTTTTATTGGCGCTGTCATCTGCCGCTCTGTTGAGGAAATCATTTCCGACACTTCCATATAGCACGACCTGCATGGCATCCATCACAGATGATTTTCCGGAACCGCTTTTTCCGCTGAACAGATTCACATATTCATTCAGACAAAGTACCTGATGGTCAATTCCGCCCCAGTTATTCATCAAAATTCGTGTAAATATCTTCTTTGCCTGCTTCATCCTCTGCATTCTCCTCTCTGTACGCCTCAATCAGCTCGTTAATCAACGCCGAACTGCAATATAAATTAATCGTGCTGTAAATATAAATCGGTGTATCGTCCTCAAGATCACGAAGCGCCCCCGGATACTCCACAATCTGATGTTTTTTCATAATCGCCAAAGCGCTCTTCCATTCACCGTCCGGAAGTTTCTGATTCAAAAGATTCGTATTCTTCCCGTACTCTCTGATTTCTTCTAAATTTGTCACCGTCGCAGCAAGTCCCTTTCCCATGATCTTATCCCGATAGATCATCTTTATGAGCAGAACAATAATCGTTGTCTCCTTCGACAGGACCTCCGCCTCCACGCCTTCTCCGACAAGCCTGAAAATGCGCTCCTGTGAATCATACAGCAATTCACATCCGAGAACCGAAAGATAGTTTTCAATAAAGTTGCGATGTGTTCTGCATATTGCAAACTGCTCGTTGTCACTTGGGACCAGTGTAACCGGGTCATATTTTTCCTGCAAAATACACGTCTGGCGAAACAGACTCAAGATAGTCTTCTTTAATTTTTCTGCTTCCGTCACAGATAAACTTTCTAAATATTGTTCCATATTACTTCCTCCTGATTGTAAATCCTGAATACTGCAAGCCTTCCTCTGTCGTAAATTCCTCTCCGATCACAATCTCTTCTGTCTCTTGCGCAATCTCAGTGGCTTCCTGCCATACAAATAAAAGCTTCTCTAAATCTTCCACTGTGTGAACGGTATCTTTTGTCACCTGAAATGCTCCATCCACCTCATTTTGTCTGCGAAATTCCCGAATCTGTGCCTTTGTATATAATGGTTTTACAACAAACTCATCCAACTGTTCCTCACTTTGTCCCGTCTTTACAAGTTCCTGTGGTTCAAACGCTTTCTTTTTCGCATCTCTCGGTTTTGCAAAGCTCCTCTCTTTCAGCACTGCAAAACGCTCTGTCATGCCCATACGTTCACCAAGTTTTTTTCAATATCTCATCTTTTCGGTCGCTCATATTTAATAGCCTGATCAGCGCTTTTGTGTGGTCTTCCTCCACATCACCCTCCGCCAAAATATATCGGATACGAGCCGCCGCACGTTTTGCAAATACTCTCTTTTGATCAATGAGACGATTGTATCTGCGCTCAATCCCGTCAAACTCCCGATTGATCTGAAACAAGATCTCCATTGCCTCATCGCAGCTCTGTACTCCACGTTCATTTCTTCTCCACGCAAAAGAATCTGCCTCCAGCCCTTTTCTCCTCTGAAGCAACTCCTGCTTTCTAGCCTCATTTCCCATCAGATTCTGATCAATAAGCTCTTTCACCTCTTCTTTATACCGGTAAAAACTATCCGTTGTCGTCAAAATCGCATACTTTTGGCTATCTGTATTATTCATTTCCTGCACAAGCACTTCCTGAATTCCAAGAAATGTCTTCTGCTTCGTCATTTCCTCAAAAAATCCACGAATTCCTTCTTGCATATTCGAGAGCATCTGAAGCAATGCCTTCGAAGACTGCAGCGCACTTTTCAAAATCTCATTGTCCTTTTCCTTAGAAGAGTGGTATGTAAACAGATGGCTGTATATCGTCAACAGACTCTCACGCTCCATACTGCTTTCTTCATTATATAGCCTGCCAAATAACTCTGTGAACATCTGGCTGTAATCCGGAAATGAAACGACATAGCAGTTCAGAGATTCGTCATAATCCTTTCGGAGCCATCCCCACTCTTCCAGCTTTCGAAGCATCACTGACGCCATATTCGCCCGCGTGAGAAGTTCTCCCTCTTCCTCCAGGTCACTTTGACTAAAATCCATCGTAAATGTAGAAATCTCCATCTCGATCGTGTCCTGACATTCCTCTTCTGTAAGTCCAAGCAATGAATACGAACTTGCCGACTGCTCATAAAGTGCAATCAAAATCCGCTGAAAATACTCGACGTACTTACTGTTAAATAATTTATAAAACTCCTTTGGAATTCTGTTTTTTATACTCATAGATATTTGTCCTTTGTCTCTATATATGGTTCCGTTCCCCTTAACAGGTCAGTTTATATTTTCCCGCAAGTTCCTCATTCAAAACGGCCACTTCAATTCCCCATATTTTTCTATAGGTTTTTAAACGCTCTTTCAGTTCTGCCATTACACCTGGAAGCCATCTTTCATCCGCATTTTTTATGACGAGAACACACTTAATTTGAATACCCCGAAAACTTTTGATATCTAATAACTTCGTTCCTATCTCCGAAATATCTTCATATTTATCCAATATAGCTGCAATATAAATTTGTAATGACTCAATAAATTTATCTGTAATAGCTAAATAGTATTCCTCAAACTTTTTCTCTTTTTCTTCTGAGTCATATCTATTGTCTGAGTTTGGACAACTCTTTTTGGCTTCTAGAAATATGATACTATTTTTATTGTATCTCAAAATAAATTCTACCGTCTTTATCCCAGACCCCATTTTTCATATAACTGCGAGTTCTCTATATGAAATAAGTTCATTTCCTCAAATTGACCAAATCTCATGTCTGATTCTGGTATTACTTTCACTGAAGCACCACCCCGATTTCCTCTCTGTACAGTTGACGAAAAAGTATCCATAATAGCATTGTGTTCTAATAGTTCAAATTCTTTTTCTACCTCGCACTTTATTATACTTGTTTTATCCTTGTATAACGAAATATATTGAATTTCACTGTCTTTTTTCTTTTTGACTTCAATATATTTAGACAAAAAATAATCATGCGTGGAAACAAAAATCTGAACACCTTCACGTTCCAACATAATAAGTAATTCTGCCAAAACGGGAATATATTTAGGATTAATATTTGCCTCGGGCTCATCCCAAAATAAAACAGAACCTCTTTCCAATGTACCGTTCTTTATTAACTGCCACAATAATGCAATCTTACGTAATCCTTCAGCTACCAAATTAAACTCCAGCCTTGCCTGTGTACCTGGTTTAAGATAAAATCTATCATCGTGCAAAGCAACTTTGCCTGAACTGATTTTTTGCAAAAGCTCCAAATATTTTTTTCTTGCCCCTGTATCAACACCTCTTGATATATCAATCTTGGCAGCTGCAATAATATCAAGATACGTATCATCAAATTCTACATTTCCCATTTTAACTGCTGCATCAAGGTTCCATGCATTTGATAAAATTTCTTTTGCCGGAATGAATACACTTGTCAAATCTGACATCTGTTTTTCCCAATTTGGCTCAGTCTTAATCTCTGCATCCCATTTTTTTGTTTTAATAGAAAATGACATTCCGATTTTTGCTACATCTGACTCAACAGAAATTTTCGCCGTATTATTACCATTTTTTCTTCTATTTACAAGACGTCCGATACTGGACTGATCAGTCTAAATAACATTACGCTTTTCTGCGAAAATGACACATCATGCTTTGATGCTTGACACGCAGCATACGCAATCTTCATAACATGCGTTTTCCCCACTCCATTTTCTCCTACTAGTACGTTCAACCCTCTACAAAACGGGATTGATATCTTCTCAAATACTGTAAAGTTCTCCGCTTCCATCTTTGTTAATGGCATTATTTTCACCTCACTAACTGTCTTTGCCGTTCCCATATTTCTAATCCTAAATATCATATCATGCAGTGAATCTTTTTTCAATCAAACGAAATATCAAACGCAATCCTTTCGCTGCCATTTGCAACGTGAATAATTCCGCATTTTTGAAATCCGTATTTCAGGATTGCCGCCTGCATTGGTTTGTTATCCTGATGCGTGTCAATCCTAAGATAACGGCATTTTGTTTTGCAAAAATCAAAACAAATTTTTGCAATCCCCTTTGCCTGTCCATCTGATGCAAGTCTGTGTATTGTTCCATATGTTTCTGCGCTGTGCCATGCACCATGCTCGATTTTCTGATATGTCGGGTCCTCTCCCACTATAAACGAAAACACACCTACAACTTTCCCCTGTTCCTCACAGATGTAACAATTTTTTTTCTATAATATCCTTTTCAACTAGCTGCTGCCCCGGATAGCCAACCGCCCATTGTGTAGGATTCCCACTGTTCTCCATAAATACCCTTGCTTTTTCATATATCTTCATAATGGTTGGCACATCCGCCAACTTTGCCTGCCTGATTTCCATTTTTTCCTTCCTTTCCTTCCAATCTGTAACAGTTCAGTCATAACAGCTCGAGTTTACTGAACTGTTACAAAAAATAGATACCTCATTCATCTGAGATACCTATTTTATCAGCTTTTTTCTTAAAACACTACTCCTAATAACATTTCAAATTGCTCTTAATCTAATATTTTCCCATCAATCGAAATCGTGACAACTTGCCATGGAATAAACTTTCCACTTTCCTTAAGTGCTTTTTTCGCAGCCATCTCAAGACCACCGCAGCAAGGGACTTCCATACGAAGTATTGTGACACTTTTGATATCATTATTCTCCAAAATCTGTGTCAGTTTCTCGCTATAATCGACATCATCCAGTTTTGGACATCCGATAATTGTCACCTTTCCTCGCATAAATTCCTGATGCACATTAGCGTAGGCATAAGCCGTGCAGTCCGCTGCAATCAGCAATTTCGCCCCCTGAAAATAAGGTGCATTTACTGGCACAAGCTTGATTTGACATGGCCATTGTGCAAGCTGTGACGGCTGGATTCCCGCCGGTGCTGCTTTTTTCTGATTTTCCAAAACGGCCTGTTCATCATACGCTGCTGCCTCTCGCTCTACAAAACGGATTGCCCCTGTCGGACATGTCGGAAGGCAGTCTCCAAGTCCATCACAATAATCATCACGAAGAAGTTTCGCTTTCCCATCTACCATACCGATTGCTCCTTCATGACAAGCCGCTGCGCAAGCTCCGCACCCATTACATTTATCTTCATCAATCTCAATAATTCTTCTAATCATATTTTTTCCTCCTTGCATTTGTAACCTGAGTATAATATAATCAATCCAATAATTCAGTGGTTATAACCACGGAAATGAGGATTTTATGAAAAAAATTGAATCAGTTTTATTTCAGGGCATTACGGAAAATGAGTGGATGCACATGCTGGATCTTGGCTGCATGCGCACACAGCACTTTGCAAAAAATACTATTATCCTTCACACCGGAGAACATATCCATGAAATCGGTATCGTCTTAAGCGGAAGTGTCAATATTGAAAATATTGATCTCTGGGGCAACAAAAGTATTTTAAGCAATATTTCAGCAGGACAGGTATTCGCCGAATCCTACGCGCTCTGTCAAGAACCGATGATGGTTGACGCAGTCACTGCCGAAGCTGCTGATATCCTCTTTCTAAATATCGCACCTCTGAAACAGATTCAAGATAAAGAGAGCTGGAGTGCTAAAATCATGCAGAATATTCTCTATATCTCTGTGCAAAAAAATCTATACTTTCCAGAACGCATTTTCTGCACTACTCCTAAAACCGTTCGCAGTCGTCTCTTTATCTATCTTTCTACAGAAGCGGCAAAAGCCAAAAGTACAACATTCCAAATTCCGTTTGACCGTCAGGGACTTGCCGACTATCTCAATCTGGATCGCAGCGCCCTATCGAAAGAGCTTGGAAAGATGCGCGACGAGGGGATATTGGAATTCCATAAAAACAAATTCGTACTGCACTCTCTGCCTTCAAAAGTGTAAGGATGCCTCATGGGAAGTGCGGCTTCTTGTTTTATCCTTACCTCTCTCAATTATTTACAAGTTATATTTTTTTCTCCTTATAAAACTTCCGGTTATTACAACACTTGCAAGAGCAAAAATACTAATCGAAAGAAGCGGGTTTTGCTCATCTCCTGTTTTTACAACTTTATTTTCGTTCTGTTTTGGTTTTGTATTAGAGTCAGGATTAGGTTCAGGTTTTGGACTCGGTACTGGGTCTGGAATTTCAGGAGAGTTTTCTTTCACTGTAACAACAAATGTCTTCTGTCTTCTCTGCATAAGTAACTGTAATAGTATAACTTCCTAGCTTTCTGAGAATTGAAAGCACCGCTATCAACTGTTGCTGCCTCTGTCACATCCGCTGTTTTTCCGCTTTCAAACACCGCTGTTACTTTCACTCCTGTCAAATCAAGTTCTTCTCCAATCTGATATTCTGTCTTATCTGGAAGTGTAACCTCTATCCTGGTCAGAATATCCTCTTTTTTCTCCAATGCTTCAATTGCTTTTCGTAGATTCTCTGCCGCCTGATCAGCTTCCTCTGTTGTAGTCACTATATCCAAAGCTTTTTTGGCAGACTCTAATGCCGTTTTTAGTTGCTGAATACTTTCTTCGGTATAGTTTTGTTTCTGATTTGTCAAAATATCTTTCGCTTCTTCAATCACTTCTTTTAACAAGGACTTGTCAACATAGCTTCCGTCTCCCCACTGTCTTTGCAGTGCACCATATTCCTTTTCTGTTACCGGCATTACATAACCGTGGCGGTATTTGCTTGGAAAACTATATTCACTGTCATCCAACATTCTAAATTCACCCGAATTCAAATCTGTGGTAATGAGAGGATAATATCCCTGTCCTCTTGCAAAACGATCTACCATCAGACACCATTGATCTTTTCCATCTTCTGTTTTTTCATTCATTTTAAAGATAATCGGACCTTCTACTGCGCCCCTCTTTGCTGGAAGCTCCGAAGAAAGCACGTTAGAGTCAATCTCTGAAAATTCTCCAAGTATAGAATCCGATTTATCCATAACAATGGTTCCTTTGCTTTCATTTTTAGTAAAACGGTAATACGTATCCCCATTTTGAATCATTGTAGAATCAATTACTTTTACAATTTTTCCATTCGCGTCTACGCCACCATCATGATATAATTCTGCTTCTGTAAATGTACGGAAATCCCTGGTTTTGCAATAATAAATTGCGTGATTTTCATATTCCTGTGTAATATTTTCTTCTTCATCTACCTGAAGTGTTGTTGCAGACCAATAGACAATGTATTCACCGGTTGTTTCGTCGTAAATAAATTCCGGCGCCCATGTGCATCCTGCTCCTTCTGGTGCAATTTCCGCAAGCCAAGGTTCACTCCAATTTACCAAATCATCAGATTCCCATACGACAATGCTGTGGCTTCCGCTTCCTCCTGCTGACCCCCAATCTGCTCCACCATTTACTTTATTTAAGGCAATACTTAAGTCTGTTGCTATCATGTAAAATTTGTCACCTTCCGGTGCTCGAGCTATAAAATGATCTCTTAATCCGCTTTCACCAATCGTGCTTTTCAATACTGGTTGATTTTGATTTAAATCTGTCCAATTGAGGCCATCCTCACTCAGTGAAAAATAAGTCTGCTCTTGATCTCCATTTTCTTCTGTTCCATTAAACCTCACGAACAAATAACCGGCATAATCTTCCTCTTTACTGTCTTTGCCTTTGCTTTTACAATCACCTCATATTCTTTTTTCACATCTTTACTTCCTTCTTTTGAGAAACTGCCGTGAGTGTTACCTTTGTATCTTCTTTCTGTCTTGTAACAACGCCTGCTGGTTTTTCTCCATCTTTTTCGGGATTGATTACCTTCGGGTTAGAGGAAGACCATTGAATCAATACACCATCTTTTTCACTTGGAAGGGTAATGTTACTCTTAATATTATCTGCATTTGGAATCTCAAACTTCTCTGCTACAAGTTTAACTTCTCCCATCTTTTTTTTCTCTGGCTTCTTTTTCTTCTTTCGTGACTTTTTTCACTTCTTCATCTGTCATCGCATAATCATATACTTTTATGTTATCAAAATATCCACGGAAATATTTATCCTCTGAATAAAATGATTTCCCGATATATGCTTTAAGGTTTCTCCCCAAATCATCTAAGGAGATATTTGTATTCAGATTTTCCGCAATTAATTTTCCATCTTGATAAAGGCTGATTGATTTTGGTGTCACAACCATTTTTATATTAATCCATGTTCTGCTGTTATTTGGATATACCGAGTTCCTATTTGCTAACTTTTCATTCTGATATCCAGACGTAGTGACCGCAAGTTTTGTGCTTGTCGGTGCGGTCTTTAAAAAAAGATATTTTTGATTATTCTGTCCTACACCGAATGTAAAGTAGTTTCCACTTCTTGTCACTTCATTGACATCCATTGAAATTGTCACTTTATCTTTTCCATCAAAATATCCCTCTGGAAATTCCAAATAACTGTCATGTCCTCCATCTGTTTTATCTCCATCCAAATATAATACCTGACCATATTCTTTATCCCATACATAAGATGCACCTTCTGTCACTGTTCCATCCTGATTTCCTGCGCTGTCTTTCACAATTCCTGTATAATCCTCATCGAAGTTATACTCCAAAGATGGTTTACTTTCTTCTGACTCTCCTTTTACTTTTACTTTGACTGTAATTTCCGAACCACCTTTTACAAACTCTTCGTCCGAAAGATTCAAAACCGGCGCTCCATCAGCACCAAACAAAACTGGTTTTACGTATGCATGACGACATGGATCATAAAGTGGATCTCCCGTATGACCTGCATGAGTATCTGCCGGTCTTGCATGATATACAATCACTGCATTTCCATATTCATCAACTGTAAAAGAGTTATGCCCCGGTCCACATAGTTCATCATTAAAATCACCACTTGTCATAATTGGGTATGGTGTTTTTACCCAATTTTCCTTTTTTGTCAGATCATCATCTGCATTTCCTGTCAAAAGTCCGACACAATATTCTGAGCCTGTTCCCGAAGCCGAGAATGCCAGATATACTTTCCCATCTTTTTGTAATACTGCAGGTCCTTCGTTTACTTTATATCTCTCTAATTCCCATACATATTCCGGTACTGTAATAACAGAGCAGGTACTTGTCAGCTGAGTAGGATTCGATGGTCGATCGTTGCTATATAGAGACTTGAAATACCGGCAGGATTTCCGTCATTTTTAGTGAAATCAGCCACACAAGATAGTGTCTTCCTCCTGCTTCAAAATATGTCATATCCAGAGACATTGCATTTAATCCAGTTTTGTCTCCTTGCATCGTCTTCACACGCTCTGGTTCTCCCCAGCTGTCTGGATTCGTAATTTCCTCTGAATTGTTACATTTCATCATAAATGGACGAATATTAAAGTTTCCTCCAGTTGTTTCATCTAGTGATGCTGTGCTGAGAAAATACCAGCTATCACCAATTTTATGTAATTCCGGTGCCCAAATCCATCTTCCATATCCCTGCACTTCGCTTCATCCCAGATAACGTGTTCTTCAGCATCAGCAAGTCCCTCAATTGTTTTTGCCTCACGGATAACCAATCGATCATAACCATCTGCTCCGCCTTTTCCATTTACCGGATAGGATGCTGTAAAATAGTACATTTGTCGTTCTTCATCATAGACAATATATGGGTCTGCACGTTCTTCAATCAATGGTGAATCTGCCTTTGTGTAATATGCAGAACCTCCAATTGTTCCTCGCACAGTATATTCCATTCCCGCTCTGTCTGTATCCGCTTTTTCAATATCTGCTTCATTCCAACGCACGGAATATGTCTTTTCTTCTCCGTTTGAATACTGTGCAGTCACTTCTCTAACCGCCTTTTTCAGTTCTGTTTTCACATCTGCTCCTGTATCAACCGTAATTTCCTTGGTTATTTTTGAAAGTGATGTATTGTACGGAGTTGTAAATTGTTTTTCAATAGCGTCACATTCTTTTTGTGTCAATGCTTCTTTTTCTGCCCAAACAGCATCCTCTGCCACTTCACCAGCTTCAGGAATCGCATAGTCTGTTACTTTTGCTTCCTCAAATTCGGTAAGATTCTTTGAAGTTGTAATATAAGTCTGTCCATTTGCTTCTATAAATACTTTATACACTGCATCTGCACTATCATATACACAATACATTTTTTGTATTGAAGTAATTCCCTCAATCGTGGCAATTCTTTGATTCGAATATGTAATTAAATCTTTGGAATCATAGAGAACAACAGAGCACTGTTTCCTCCATCCGCTGCAATAACCCCAAAGCTTCCATCTGCCTTTCGAAAGATTTGTGGAGCAACATAAGATTTAGTTCCCACAGAAGAATACAGAATCGGCTGATCTTTATGCAGCGCCTCATACTCGCCTTCTTTCTGCAACGCAATCTTCATACCACCATTTTGTGCAACTACAGGTTCATTACTTACATAGGCAGCAATATTTGCTCCTTTTGCAATGACCGTCAACGGGAACTCTTTTGTTCCATTTTTTGAAGCGCCATTTACTTTTATTGTCGCTGTCAATGTAACTGTTTTATTTTCATCTGATCTTTTGACCTTTCCGTCTTTTGTTATGACTGATGCATCACTTGTCTCCCAAACAACATCCGCATCTCCCACTTTTGTCGGAAGCTCTATATCCTCTGAGACAAATCCCGTATTTAATGTCAATTCTTTCGTATAAGTTACCACATCCTCCTCAGGATTTTTCTTGAGTACGGTTACCTCTATCTCCTTTTTCACCGAACGATCTTCAAGAGATATTGTTGCTGTCATAGTTACCTTTTTGTCTTTCTCACCTCGTATAATCGTTCCATCATCTTTCATTACATCTGATGCCGAAGACTTCCAGCTGATTTGTGTCATGCCACTCGCCCCTGTTTTTGGAAGCGTCAAAGAGCGGTCTGTCGTTTCCGGAAGTGTAAGCAAAGCACAATCACTCTCCAAAACATAATCATTATATTCCGCTGACACCTGCTGTGCTGTGAGTGCTGTATCATATATGCGGAAATTATCGATCAAGCCTTTGCAATATTCTCCCGTTCCCCAATTGGCCTTCCCGATTTGCAAAATACTATTCTCTCCTAAAATATCATCAATCGCATATTCACTTCCCTGTGTCGCTTTTTTTACACCATCTACATAAATTGTCGTATCCTTTTCACTTGTGTACAACATCTATATGTACCCACTTCGTATAAATTTCAGATACATCTGCAGTTGCAGATACTGGTCTTGCCCCATTATTTTTATAGCGCTCTGCAATCATCTCGTTTTCACTATTGGTCGAGCCATGCAGAATTCCAAGATAACGTTCATTTGGATAGGACGGAGCTTTATTACTGTCCGAAGCATACAAAATCCATCCTTTGGCTCCCTTTTCCAATTTGGCATCGTAAGAAACCGTCAATTCTTTTTCTCCTGTCAACAGACTTTCTCCATCTTTTTTCTTTACATCTAAAAATTGTCCCGTCCCATTTAAAGAGAGCGCTTCACCTCCACCTTTATAACTTTCTGCCAACGAATATTCTCCGGTAGCCTTTGCATTTTTGTAAGTGATTTCTGCATTTTCCGATAAATCCTCAAAATCAAATTTTACCAATGGCTCCGGTATGTCCGCCGCTTCCACGGAAGCTGCTCCACTGTTGAAAGGACTTGTAATTCCGCCCAATAACGCAGCTACTGTGATCCATGAAATACATTTTTTTGTCTTTCTTTTCATAGTCTTCCCCTCCTGGATTTCTATTTGGTTTTCGTTTCTTTTTTTCTCCACACTACACCCAACGCTATCATCATTGTCATAATCAAAAGTATTACATTTGTGCCATCTCCTGTAGGAGCTGGTTTGGATGTTGTCATTTGTCCATTATCATTCTGTGGCGTATCCGGCTGTTCCGGATTCATTGGTTCTTCAGGATTCTCTGGTTGTTCCGGCGTATCTGGCGTATCTGGAACCTCTGGTGTATCTGGAACCTCTGGTTCATCCGGTATCATTTTCACTGCGTCTACCCCTTCGTGTGTAGGAGTAACCTGCATATAACCGTCTTTATCAAAAGTAATCTCATCAATACAAGTTTCCCTGTGTACACCGAGTCCATCTCCTGCCGTAAATATATTCAATGGCGTGTAGAATCTGTGATATGCCATAAAATATCGATCCTGACCTTTACCGTCTTTAACATGTACTATCGATTGATGTGCGGATCCCAGTATTCCTAGACTTTCATCTTTTGCCAGTAAATTTTTCTTTACCAGAGTAACTGATGCACTTCCATCATCGGTAAGCAAAGTATCAGATACACCGTAATTGACATGATAATTCGGACTATTGGCATCATCACAAGACCAGGTCCAGTGATATTTCCCATTCGCCTTTGTCACTACTACAGATTCTCTAAAATCCGTCAATCCATTTATTTGTTTTAAAGTATCTTTTTCAATGCTCATCATGTCATCGCTTAACTGTGCAATAGCGGCAGCTCCATTTCCAAATGTAATATAAGAGGTTCCATCATCATCTGTGAAAATTGATGGGTCTATTGCCTGCCCCATCTTGATACCAGCTTGTTTACACATATCTACAGTTATCAATGCTTCCCCTTTATCTTTATAAGGTCCTGCCGGATGATCTGCCACTGCAACTCCAATTGCAGATTGTCCATTACTGAACTTCCCACAGTAATAAAAATAATATTTTCCATTTTTTTCTTCAATGGTTGGAGCCCATGCGCTTCCACCCTCTGCCCATGGTGATGTTGCAATCTCCACTCCGTTTTCATTTTTTCCTGGATTTTCATTCGCTAATTCCATAATGATTCCTTCATCTGTCCAATTCACCAAATCTTTTGATGAAAATGCATGAAACTTTGTTCCACTCCATCCTGGGTACCATCCGTCGTTGGGAAAATCCAGAATTTCCCATCAAAGTAATCAATATCAGGATCCGCATGCTGTCCCGGAAGCACAGATTATTGGAAAGTATTGGTTTTTGAATTGTCCATTCTTCTTCTTTTTCATTACTTATCAGCGTGATCTTCAAATCTTTGGATAGATCTAATTCTGTTCCATTGCTGATTGTTTTATCCTGAACTTTTATTTCAACTTTTCCGTTAAATGTAAAAGTGACTGGAACTTTGGTAAGATCTGCTTCATCTTTAATATATGGAGTCATCACTTTATTCTTTGTATCAATCTTAGTAAAGACCGCCGTATGATCATCAGTTCCTCGATATTCTAATGCCTCCTCCCTTTCCGGAACGCTTCCAATCGTCACCGCTTTTATAATCGGTTGCGCTGCCAAAAACTCTTCGGAAAGTTCTTTTACCTCTTCCTCTGTCAACGCTCTGTTCTCAATGCGGAAATTATCAATCCAGCCTTTAAAATATTCCCCCTTCTCCCCAGTTTGATTTTCCAATCTGAAGAATACTGTTTTTCCCAAGAATACTCCTCAAGCTATAAGCACTTGTTTCGGAAGAAACCCTCTGTCCATTAACATAAATAGTTGTGTCCGTCTTGCTCATAACAACATCAATGTGATTCCAATCATTCCCGGTCTGTGCTGAAGGATTAGCCGGTCTGTCTCCACTGTTTTTATATCGCTCAACTGTAGTCGTTCCACTTTTTTCCATAATGCCAATATATTTTTCGTATTGGTATTGTGGTGTATTTTTGTTCGGCGCCGCATACATAATCCAATTTGTATCACTTCTTTCTGTTTTTGCATCATAAGAAACTGTAAGTTCTGTCACATCTGTGAGCAGACTTTTTCCCTCTTTATCTGTTACCGTTAGGAAATTATCCTCTTTTCCATTCAAATATAATGCTTTCCCTGATTCTTCAGAATAGCTGTCTGCAAGCTCATATGCCGCTCCTGTTGCTCTTGCATATTTACTTTCAAATCCTGAACCTTCTTCGTCAAAATTAAATTCTGCCAAAACCTTTTTGTTCAGGATCCGGCTCTTCCTCTCGATCTTCCCCGTAAGCTGACAAAATTTTTTTCTCTTCTTCTTCTGAAAGCCGAATAACCGTACCATGTCTGAATCTTCCATCCACAAAGTTTGCGTTTTCAACTGTAAATTTTCCACTTGCCAAATCGTCTGTCAAAAATGCTTTATAGCCTCCATTGTCTCCCATTGCACACCATCTCCCATCAGGAAGTTGATATACGGTAAACCCTTCTCTTCTGTCAAATCCTGCCTGACTGCTTTCGCTTCTTTTTACGATACGTTTCCAGTCCCCATTTTCGCTCGATTCTTCCCCTTGGCGTACATCGAATACATCTTCGGATAATGAATTGCTGACATCGATTACCGTATTCCAATCCGAGGTAGAAAAACGATAAAATTTACCGTCTGATTTTACAATCGTGCTGTCAATAATATTGACTTCATTTCCTGTGTCCTGATCTTCACTCAGCCATACCTTCGGTTCAGAAATGTATGGAAATCCTTTGTCCTGCAAACATATACCCTCAATGCATTTTGATCTGTTCCATTTTTTGATTTATCTCTGGAAGACCAGTACACAAGATAGTCATCTGTTGCTTCGTCATAGATTGCTTCTGGCGCCCACACACATCCTGCATTATCAAATCCTGCATAAACAAGCTGCGGTTCACTCCAATTCACAAGATCTGTGGATTCCCATACCACTAAATTTTGACTTGCATTTATCTGATCCCATCCGCTTCCTCCTGAGCCTCCTCCTTCTGCATGGAGTCTGTACCTAAAATCCAATATTTATCTCCCTCTTTTGATCGAATAATGTGAGGATCTCGCACCCCAAGATCACTGCCTTGTGCATCATTGACAAGAATCGGCTGTGCATTTCCATCTTCATCTTTATTTAATTTTTCCCATGTCAATCCATCCTTGCTATATCCAAGAAAAATCTTTTCATATCCGTCTGATGAATCAAAAAATGTCCAAAGATAACCTGCATTATACTCAGAATCTGTCTCTTCTCCTTTAAGTTCAGAATCACTGAGCACTCGATTATACACTTTTATATTATCAAATCCCCCTTTAAAATAGGTGTCTCCGTTATAGAATGACCTTCCAAGATATGACTTGAGTTCTTTTCCAAGCTCTACTATTTCACGTTTTACATTTTTATTATGCCCAATCAATTGATCATCCAAATATAACTTCATATCGATTCCATCGACAATCAGCGTCAAATGAAGCCATGTATCTTTTACACTTGTTCCCGTTTTTTCCGTAAAACCATTCTCGCTTCCCCATGATCCAGTTGTTATTACTGATTTGATTGCATCTTGCGTCGGTTTCATAAACAGATATTTCTTACTGTCCTGTCCTATCGAAAATGCAAAGAAATTTCCGTCTACTTTTTCTGCTTTCATATCCATTGAAATGGAAAATGTATTTCTTCCGTCAAAAAATCCTTGTGGCAATTCTGCAAATGTTTCTGATGTCCCATTTAAATATAGTACATTTGAATTTCTTTCCTCATCCTTTTGCACCTTTGCCTCTCCATACATTGTACCGTTATTTCCATTTCCACTTATATCTGTAATAACTGAGCCTTCTGTATTTTCGAAGTCATACGAGAGTACTGGGGCTTTCTGTTCTTCTTCATCATTCTCTTGCGCAGACCCCTTTCCCCACTTTTGCATAACGGCATTATATTCTTCTTCTGTCACACGTATAGGAGTACCATGTCTCGCCCGCGAAGGCATGGTGTATATCTCCGGCGAAGAAAATTCTCCCGTCGAAAGTGCATCTGTAACAAGTGGATAATACCCGCGTCCACCAAATCATCTACTAATAGACACCATTTCCCATTGGAGCTATCCTGCTGATTAAACTGAAATATGGTTGGTCCTTCCACCCACTGGTTATTATTTAAGGATTCTGAAGGAATATGTGTCCATTCTCCAAGAAGAGTCTTACTTTTTTTCTGCAAATATTGTTTTTGTCTTTGCTCCAATTGAATTGGTTGCACTACCTTCATTTTTTGTATACCGGTAATACATTTGTTCCTCTTTGTTGTAAATGATTGTTGTATCAATACAAGACTCTGTCTTGTCTTCAATATAACTTTTGGTTCTGTGAATGTATAAAAATCTCTGGTTTTTGCATAATACACTCTCTGCTTCCCATAATTGTCCTCACTCACTTTCGATGCCCAGTATACAATATATTCGCCTGTGATCGGGTCGTAAGTTGCTTCCGGAGCCCATGTGCATCCTGCATTAATCGAGGCACTCACTTCCACCATACGCATATCAGACCAGTTAACAAGATCCGTTGACTCCCAAACCATTAAAGATTGACTGCCTGATGTCTGTGCTGCTCCCCAGCCATTTCCACCATTGATTTTTAAATCAGTTGCAATCATATAGAATTTATCGCCTTCCGCAGAACGAAGAATAAATGGATCTCGTACACCTTTTTTCCCCTTGATCAGAAGTCAATACTGGTTCATTATCATTTAGGTCATACCATTTCAGTCCATTTTTGCTTGCCGCAAAATAAATTTGTTCACCATCTGCATACCCTTCTCCCGCAAAATAAGAGAAAAAGTAGCCTTTATAGTCTTCCTCTTTCAATTTCTTAGCTGCCTTTTTAACTGTGAACTTGAATTCTTTTGTATCACTTGCATTTCCGTATGTTAATGTTGCAGTCATTGTTACAGTAGTTTCTTTTTGAGGACGTGTCACTGTCCCTGCCGGTGTCTCATCATATCCTTCATTCTTATGGGACTCTATATCCACAATTTCGGGATGATCCGTTTCCCATGTCACCACTGCACCATTTTCTGTTTTTTTCGGGAGTGTAATGTTTCCATATACATTTTCAT